>Ga0123357_10009560_pt1 | contig 12245 bp, 10 predicted proteins | sample TergutEmb28metaG_FD_89873 | JGI IMG/M metagenome (GOLD analysis project Ga0123357, IMG submission 89873) | Embiratermes neotenicus P4 segment gut microbial communities from Petit-Saut dam, French Guiana - Emb289 P4 | ecosystem: Host-associated > Arthropoda: Insects > Digestive system > Gut ...
AGTGTCACACTGCAGCACTTTCCGCATTATGTGTGCTGTTCCAGTGTCACACTGCAGCACTTTCCGCATTATGTGTGCTGTTCCAGTGTCACACTGCAGCACTTTCCCCATTATGTGTGTTGTTCCAGTGTCACACTGCAGCACTTTCCGCATTATTTGTGCTGTTCCAGTGTCACACTGCAGCACTTTCCCCATTATGTGTGCTGTTCCAGTGTCACACTGCAGCACTTTCTCCATTATGTGTGCTGTTCCAGTGTCACACTGCAGCACTTTCCTCATTATGTGTGCTGTTCCAGTGTCACACTGCAGCACTTTCTCCATTATGTGTGCTGTTCCAGTGTCACACTGCAGCACTTTCCCCATTATGTGTGCTGTTCCAGTGTCACACTGCAGCACTTTCCCCATTATGTGTGCCGTTCCAGTGTCACTGCAGCACTTTCCCCATTATGTGTGCTGTTCCAGTGTCACACTGCAGCACTTTCCCCATTATGTGTGCTGTTCCAATTGCACACTGCAGCACTTTCCCCATTATGTGTGCTGTTCCAATTACAGCTGTCTTATTTACTGAATCTGCTGAATGTTTCCCCGATTTCGCTTCCAAATTGTTCTTTATACCTTTCGTCACTCTTCCGGTGGCTCCACATATTGCCGGTACTGTACAAGCACACATTTCGTGTTCCACATTCGTTGTATCTCCGTACATAAATTGTTGTATTTTAACTTCTTCTGTGTTTCCTTTTGCACGACATTTCCGTCCGCGGGTATTGCCACATCTATCAACATGTACAGCTTGCATTTGGTCTTTTTTTGTTTTTCATTATTATATCTTGTCTATTTTCTGTAAATTCTCAAACTTTGTACCACTTTATTCCAAAATACTGACGTATCTTCCTGTTCATACATTGGCTTCGATGTATTTGAACCGTTTATTATTATTATTATTATTATTAGTAGTAGTAGTAGTAGTAGTAGTAGTAGTAGTAGTAGTAGTAGTAGTAGTAGTGGTAGTGGTAGCAGTAGTAGTAGTAGCAGTAGTAGTAGCAGTAGTAGTAGTAGTACTAGTAGCAGTAATAGCAGTAGTAGTAATAGTAGTAGCAGCAGTAGTAGTAGTAAGGTTCTTGTATTATACAAGTCTAACTCCACAAGAACCTGCAGAACAGTGCAGATAAATGTTCCTATGTTCGGGATTAAAAGACGTTACGTGTCACCTTCATGCGCCTTCAGATTTTACGTCGGTAACCATTATTCCTTCTCGTCATATAAAAACGACGTAACTAAGAAACCTCGGATATTCGTCAATCAGCCATCTTTCATACAGTCCCTGATAACGAAACTAGATGCCGGTATCTTTGCTAATAAATGCAGCTTCATTAGAAACCCATTTTTACCAGCCACAGTCTGCTCGGGTCGCTTTAATCTCCGTTGTTCTAGTGCACACTTTTCATTAAGACAACAATATAGAAGAAGCCTTGCCAAGTCTCACTCTCCGCAAAAAGCACTTTAATCTCTCTGACGTAAGAAAACAGATATTCCAGTACTGAGGGACAAAAAAAGGGGGTTTGCATGAGCCCAGATATTTTCTGACGTAAAATTACTACGCCAGTGACGTCACTGACAGGACTGATCGCAATTTTGAACCCAGCCTCGTTAAAGAAACATTCCTTCTTCAAATAATCTTGAAGTTTTAGTCAGAAAAGGCAGTAATTAACATTCTATAGAACAGCAAGAACAACACCAGCAACAGCTAGCACTTATTTCCATCAGTTTCACAGCACAATCCACTAACGCACACTCCGCAAAACGGACTTTTCACGCATTGAAGACATTTAAGGGGATGGAGGTACAGCGCCACTCACTCTTAATCTCGGTACTAGATGGAGGTGTGTGTGTCCAGCTTCACGTCACGGACGATTTACCCCCGGTAAAAAAAACTCTTGTACACATAGAGCAGGAGATTCAGTGGGCCCCAGAGAGGGTATGAACTTTTGGAGAAGAGAAAATCTTCTATCGTTGTTGTAAATGAATCTGAATGTGAGCCGGTCTGCTTAAGTTCGGCCCGCCCAAGTAAATGTAGAGATTATACTTAAATTATGCCAAGACAACTTCCATGGTGTCTCTGGTTGTTTCAGCTCAGCACGCACATTCGAGAACTCTCGACGCGTATTCTTCCCCGACATTCTGTCTCCCAGTGTGTGTTTCGCTATCTGCTGATATGCGGTTTCATGGCCGACGTGGTCAGCGGCCCAGAAATTATGGTTAAGAATGGTTACTCTTATGGCAGTAATGTAGAAGGGAAAGATCGCAGCCTACTGGCGGTACAATCCCGGAATTTGCCTACAGTCACTGAGAAAATTCGCAAGGAAACCTCCTTAGTAAGTTTCCCTGTCAAGATTCGAACCCACTACCTTCCCGGGCACACATCAGAAGCTGCAGCTAACGGCGAGAAAACGTCTCTTTCTTTCTGTATCACTACACCGCTCACAGTATACTACCCCTTTCCCTGGCCTTACGCCCATAATTAAACAAACTTTTTTCACACATGGCTATTGTACTTGGACTGTGATCGTTCAAAGTTTTAGCTCTAATATCCCCAAGTCACAACGTCACATTCCAGAAGGCCTGGTATCCTGTTTCCTTATTTTTAGCGAACTGACCGAAGTTAATGATGCGTGACGCGTCAATCAAGCTAATGACGTCATTCAGGAACACGTTTTCGCTCTCTTCGTATTTCAACACGACTGAAGCCCAAAGAGGCCGACCCCGATGGCCGCGCTGTCTACGGTGTGGCTTGCTGCCGCTCGCTAGCTGAGGTTGCGGGTTCGAATCCCGCCGGGACATTGATGTCTGTCCTTTTAGAGTGTTGTGTGTTGTCAGGTAGAGGTCTCAAGGTCGGAATGATCACTCGTCCAGAGGACTCCTACCGAGTTTGTTGTGTCTGAGTGTGATCGTGAAGCCTTGAGAGTGGGAAGGTCGTGGCCCACTGCGCCACGGAAAAGAAAAATTCAGGTGAAATTTCTTGTTCGGCCTGACTGCTATGACCTTGATTTTGTTCATTTAGTCCTCGCTGCCTGCTAGAGAATAGTGCTGAAGGAAAATCAGGGCCTGAGAGGTAGGACGTTAATCAAGACTGGAAAAAAAAAAAAAAAACTGCATAACGGAGCTCTATGATTTGTACTCTCCGGCAAATACTGTTCGGGTTATTGAATGCAGAACGAAATGGGCAGGGCATGCAGCACGTGTGCTGGTCGAAGAAACATTCACACGATAGTTTGGTGGAGAGACGCGAAGTAAAAGGACAACTTGGAAGACCTAGTAGTAGATGGGAGAATAATACAGGGTGTATCAAAGTGATTGGAGCGGTTTTGAAGTTGATTATATTCACAAGTATGGTGAACAGAATTATAAATAGTAGTAGAAATGAAAGAGTAACTCAACACGTTTTAAATCGGGGGACCGTGCAGGCCACGTCCGTGGCCTGCACGGTCCCCCGATTTAACCCCTTGTGACTACTTCCTTTGGGGTTACGTGAAGGACAAAGTGTTTGTACCACCACAACCCGTGAGCATACCTGATTTGAAGAACAGAATTACCGCGGCTGTGGAGACCACCACACCTGACTTGCTGAGCAAAGTATGGCAGGAATTGGACTATCGCCTCGATGTGTGCCGTGTGACGAAGGGTGCACACATCGAACATTTGTAGGTCTGTGTCATAAACTTGTTGAGTTACTCTCTCATTTCTACTACTATTTATAATTCTGTTCACCATACTTGTGAATATAATCAACTTCAAAACCGCTCCAATCATTTTGATACACCCTGTATTACAATTAATCTTAAATAAATAGTATGTAAGGGCTTGCACTATACCATTTTGGCCCAGTAAGTGCCAAGTATCGCGCTCTTGCGAGAGGTGATGAATTTTCTAGTTCTATAAAATTCAGCGGAAGTCTCGACAAGCTGAGGAACTAGCAGCTTCTCAACAATTACTGTGTGTCATGTAGTTTAGTTAGTCCAATTATCACTGTGACACAATTTGGCACGCAAAACGTTAGATAACCCAGAACATTGTTTGCCAAGGTGATGCGCGCACAGACGGACACACACACAAAACACAATTCTCCCTTCCCTATTCCGGAGATGAACACGCGGAGTTCTCGCACGAACCAGCTCAACCCTGTGTGTGCAACGTACGAGATACATTTTCTGAGAAGTAGGTCCCTAGAGGCAGGTGTGCTCAGCAAGTAGGGCACAAGGAATGGGAAAGCTTGCATACGAGAGAGAGGCAGATGTAGCACGGGCAGAATTGAGATCACATGAAATCAGCTGCAATAACTTTAGACGCAGGTAAATTACCAGAAGCTTCGTCTAGGGTATGGGCTTATGAATAGCAATGAGAATTGTAATGGTGCTCGGCAAATTACATAGCACAACATTTATTTCGCGTTGGAGTTAATTTTAAGTACAGGTATATATGTGCTTTGTAATTGTCGTCGGTATTTACACCCACCGCTCCCTGCAAATTGATATATATAGTTCTGTCATTATTTTACCCGCAGGAAATGGCGCACGAGACTTCTGGTTGGGATGAAATTACGTCTAGTGACGTATATACGTATACTATCTTACAAATTTGTATCTGCTAATGTACAGACGCCAGTCCCAGTGGCCGCTCGCCTGCTGAGATTGTGGGTTTGAATGCCGTCGGGGAAATGAATGACTGTCTGTTGTGGGTGTTGTGTGTTGTCAGGTACAGGTCTCTGCGACGAGCTGATCACTCGTCCAGGGGAGTCCTACCGAGTGTGGTGTGTCTGAGTGTGATCTAGAAACCTCATGCTTGAGGAGGCCTTGCCCCACAGGGGGCTGTTGCGCTAAAAGAAAAAAAGAAAGAATGTACAGATATTTTAAATATAATTTTGCGTCTGCATGACTATAATACTTTGTGCGCGTTTCGACTGCAAAATATACTCTTCGGATAATTCTCTTCCGTACATCCGAAGAGTAAGAGATATAAGGACAGATGTTTATCATAATTAGGACTTTCAATTTTCGTACACATAACCCTAAAATAATTTTGTAACTGCGTAATAACTGTACACTTTCGTATGAATTACATATTTGCATCCGTATATACGTGACTCGGCACTGTGGGGTGATATTACAGTCAAAGATGGTACTTTGCTTTGTGCATTACATGTATTTCAGACAACATTTGCTCCCGTGAGTGGCAAAGTTCCTCTTCAGCCGCAGGTCTGTGAAGTACCCGGCCACCTGACGGCAGGATGGCTCTCAAAACAAAAGTCCAACATCAGCAGCCGCCCTTCCTGTATTAATATCAACAGCACCTACTGTGTGTTGTATGGCCGTATACCGTACGGCTGGGCCACATTTTCGCCGCTTTATTGCCAATTTGGGATTAACTCACATATTTTTTTATATATTCTAAGATGTAAATATTACATTTGCTTTTTAAGTCCTCACGTACGCGATTTCCCTTGAGCCGGTGCTGCAGAGGACCAGCCATTCGCACTATGGACTGTACAGTCACCAGCTCACACACTTAACCTTTCATACGTCAGAGAAGTATGGAGTTTAACATTCAGAGGACCGTGCATCGTGATACATTCTTACAATGAAAGCCAAAGAGACGTAGAATTTCTCAAATTTATTTGATAAAGTGTTCTACATGTTTCGGACATGTCCACTGTCCATCATCAGGAGTATCTCAACAATGTGTACACGCGATAGGTATTTGTCATGCTAGTTCAAGAGAACTAGAATACTCATTGCGTGTATACAGTGTTGAGATACTCCTGATGATGGACAGTGGACATGTCCGAAACATGTAGAATACTTTATCAAAAAATCTGAGAAACTGTACATTATCAGAGAGTACGGAGTACTTTCCCGTTATAGCGAGCTTTTGGTGGTCACACGCGGGAAGATAAAAACCCGCATATATTATGGAGTAAAATAAAAAATATACTCTAACAATACGAAGTACGTATAGACAGATACTGTTGTTAACATATTTATGAAAAATAAAAATATATACAGAATAAATGTTTTAAAAGTAAATACCAAGTACGGTTCTTTCCATTTTTCTCCTTAACTAAGAATGAGATGGGCTGAGCATGTAGTACACATGCGGGAGAGGAGTACACAGGTGGGAAAACCTAAAGGAGGGATAGCACTTGGAAGATATATAGACGGGGATAATATTAAAATTAATACCCAAGAATTTCAATAAGGCACGTACTGGATTAATCTGGCTCATGTCAGGGACAAGTGGCTTGCTATTGTGAAGACGGTAATGAACCTCCCCGTTCCATAAAATGCTGGGAATTTCTTGAGTATCTGAGGAATAGTTAGCTTCTAAGGAAGGACACTGTTCCATGTGGTTAGGTGGTTTGGTTCAGCTTGGTTTAGTTCGGGTAGTTCTTAACTGGTTGTTCCACCGACATGTTGCTAAAAGCTATCAGAAGTCATTCACTCGTTGTTAAAAGCTACTCTATCAGTGGGAAGCTTCTAGACATTTTTCATACGACGTCGCTCGACAAACGAAGTGCTTTCTTCGCGTTTCCGGTCTTCTACACTCACTAGAAGATCCTTACACGTATTTCCGCCGACACATCTCTCGCCTCTGATTCGCAATCCTGTATCGGACGACACCACACCACACCACACCACACGAAACATGGCCTTTCCTTCACATGCCTAATTGTAAGACAATCAAGCCACTCACTTTGAATTTGACGTTCAGGTGACCGTGCATCGTGATAAATTCTTATCATAAAACCAACTAGATGCACTAATTTCTCAAATTTATTTCTGAAATAAAACTTTACATGTTTGGGACAGTTCCTCTGTCCATCATCAGGAGTTTTTCACTGTACACACAGCAATGGTATATGCCATACAGGTTTACTGACAGCTTGCGAGCAGGATCAGTACGTTCCGTCCTGATCCTGCTCGCAAGCTGGACAGAGGAACTGTCCCAAACATGTAGAGTTTTATTTCAAAAATAAATTTGAGAAATTAGTGCATCTAGTTGGTTTTATGACAGGAAGCCAGGCATTGTTATGTAATTCTCCAGTCCTAATTCGTTTGCAAATTTGCTACCTGTAACTTCAAAATGGTGCAAATAAAAGTGTACTATCATTATCAGAGAATATTATTCTCGTGTCTCTCTAACGCCCTAAACGCCGATATCTCGCACGCGTGTGGCGTAACGCTGTGTTTGACGCCACATAAAATATCTTGCATGGTGTCCGGTTTCTCAGAAAGAGAAGTTGCTTGGAGCTTCATCCATCGTTAGGTTTATACTCGACCGGAATAGAGCAGAAGTGAAATTAACCGACAACGTTTAGTGCAAACACTCAGCACAAAATTTAGTCAAAGTTCTTGGATTAGTCTCCGATATTACAAGCAGTAACGTCTCCAGTGGTACTGCAGGAATCAAACAACGAAATCCCCTTCATATGGAACACTTGTAACTAAGCTGTTACATAAACCGACGGGCACAACTGTGCGGATCTAATATATTGGTCCTTTATTCAGTCATACTGCATGTTTCAGCTGTTTACATCAGCCGTCATCTGCAAGGCATCGGGTAACAATATTATAAACAATATAAAACTGGAAGATGTCACTTAAGACAGAAGACTAATTTCTTGTTTTAATGTATTTTATGGCGAAATATTCCCTTCTTTGTTATGAATTACAGATACATTTCTTATTCTAAGTAGTCATGCACAACGCAAAACTTAAGGTACAAAGGCTACATAATATTTCGGCTTGAAAAAGCTATCACCAGACCTATAATTAGAATATTAAAAAATTAATTAATTAATTTAAACTGCAAACAGTCGATCTAATACCTGTCACACCTAGTAATATTTGCTGCAACATGGCGGTGCTACGTCGCTGTTACAGGGGTGCATGCTGGCTACAGACCGCGGGTGGAGTATTCTAAAGCCTTTCACCAGGCACGTAGACGAGACGCAAAGATTAAGGGCAGGACGTCCTCGGGAGATGGGTCCAGAATACGTCACGACGGAGGAAGGGGTAAGGGGAAATTTACATCAAGTAATCAAGTAGACGGAAAAGGGGCAGAGCGGGAGATCGTTTGCATGTCTGGCTGTTCCTACAGCTTGCTGTAGCAGTTATAAAGCGAACCAGTTAGTTCTGAATCTGCCTATGTTTTAATAAGAGATAATATGGACAGCAGCCACAAAAGACTGAAGAATTTGCTTAACTTGCCCTCTGATATTGCAGCGTGGTATTGTTGTTGCTTCGCTCAAAGTTTTATACAATTTTCCCTTCTCTTATTTTCTCAAGCAGGCTGCAAGGAGAGAGGTTTGAGGTGTTCGCAGCGATGTTGCTGAAGATTCGAGTCTTCTGGAATGTGAGGCCGTGTCTCTGCGTAAATATCCACGTTCAGAACGATCGATTGTACCTTCGTCTTCAAGATCAAGTAGTCTCTTCTTCGGTTAGTCTCAAGTTTAATGTCTACGCTAAACATAAAAGGAAACTCACGTTAGGCGCGTTTGTGTAAGTCGCGAAAAAGCACCTATTAGATTCATGTCCGTCCGCAAGTATCAGCCCGGATACCCGTTAACGTTTTTACTGGGGCCTGTTATGAACACTTATCGATGAAGACAAAATTTGGTTAAAATCTGACAAACATGTCGGACACTTCATATACGGACCTAAATTTATATCACACTGTTGACAAAGACGCATCTTGCTCAACAGTAAAGAGAACAACAATAATGACAAGGCATTGTTACGGTGTAGTCTTTTATCCTGTGTATTGTTGTCACTGGTTTTATAATGCCATGGTTGGTGATTGTGTCCAATTTTGTTAAAAAAAACGTAGAATAGAAAAAAAATATTTAAATTGTTAAAATTAGATTTTTGTATATGTAAAAAAATTATTGAGTCTCAAGAGTTGGTCACGTGATGTAAAACTCTTTGCAGATCTTGTAATGCAACATACCGAGTTTATAGACAGGCAATGAACATGTTGATACCATGTCTTGTTATGCTGTATGTTATTTACGTTCAGAGCGCTGACTTATCAGAGAATGTCATATGCTGTAATCCGATGTGTTCCAAAGTGGGAGATCTCTATATTTCATACGGCGTATCGAAGGAACGGCGTGATTTAGAAGTATGCGCAGCGCAAGACAACTTGTGGCTTTCAGACCGAAACATGTAGTAATTTCTGAATAAAATGGTGTGAGTGTGCGTGCCAGAACTATAACGATTTGCTTTACGTTCTGAAACACAGCGGATGTCCTCTGTGAAATTAAGATTGAAACTGAAATTGAATTATCAGCTGTTCAGACATCCTGTTGCTCTACGAAATGACGACGCCTCAATGGACAATCGGTTTCCGAATTTTCAAGAAGCCTAAACGTCTCGAACCTCAATAATCTTGCAGATGAAGATATTTGGATCGTTCGAAACGTCTTGTCTTATCGAGACACCGTCATTTCTCAGCTCCACCAGCGTAGAAAGCCCAAAGCAATGTGTCTTGGTAAAGTATAGATATAAAGACAGGACAAATATTCAACATGTCCTTGGCAGACAGTGCCACCCGTCAGGCAATATAATGTGAATATGAATATATCGTCAGTGTTCGATATCACAGCGGGGTGTTGGGGTGGGGTGGGGTGGGGCGGGTTGTGACACCAGTTTGGGTGAGCTGCATATCAGGAAGCAATATACTGACAGCGTGATGCGTGCCAGCATGTCTCATGTTGCGAATTTCATAAAGACAGAAGAGCAGTTCTCGATTTCGTACTATATAAGATTAAAAACTGTCTCGTATTTTGTGAGCACACACTACAGGGTGTTTCAAAAAAAGAATTACTTTGAAACGAAGGCACAGGAATGAAAAAGTGATTCAGGAATTCGTACAGTTTGATGTTGTTCGTCAAATTTTATTACAGGCGAGAGATTTGTGAGGCATGTAGCATGTATGTGTGATAGTTTTAGTTGGAAAAGCTGCAGCAGAAAAGAAACCAATGAGAATAACTTAGTACATGCGGAGGTAATATTAAATAAGATGCATGGTTGGACAGCAGATGCGTCTGAATTAGAACAAACAAAATTAGGGGGAATAGAAACAAATCCACGCCAGCAGGAAATTCAGCGTCTTTGACGGTTAATTACAACATTCAATAGAGTCCTCGCAAGTCCTCACGGTGAGACCGGCAGACAAAGCAGTTACGAATATCGGAATCAGTTTTCGATGCGAACGTTTATTGAATCCAAAAATTATGAAATGTCATTCATAAAAAAAAATAAAAAATAAAGTCAAAGGCATAAAAGTTTTTTTTTCTAATAACATGCAAACACTTCACGAAGCACGAAGTGCAGTAAGTAAAGTAAGGAAGGTCTTGTGCTGTAATTACTGAGAGTAATTGCCATCATTTATTGGAACTCAGAGATTGATTGAGCTGAGGTTAATCTGAGCAGTAGGAGTGAGCGTGAGACGCCAACCAACCAGGTACATAGTTTCAACCCGATTATTCGGAACAAGTAACAAAAGGCATAAAGTGGTATTAAAAACGGGTGATCATGAAAGGTTGAATCCCGAACTTCGGAGACCTGCTCTACATACTGAAGAGCACGTATAATGCATTTCGCGACGAAATGTTATGCATTCCCCATTCCTCTCTAACCCCCACACACGGCCAGGCTGCAGTATTACCCTTGGGTACAGTTAATCCATCTCTTTGCACGTAAATGAAAACTTTGGTCTCGAAATTTTAGGGATCATTCCAAAATCCAAAACATTTCTGAGAGGTGACCGATTTTAGTGCGTCTTGATGTAACAGCCACACAATATGTGGCCCCAAGTTTTGAATTGTTGTAATTCCACCTTCCAGTACGATACTATTTTGGCACACAGAGGCTGTACAAACCGCAACTTCAGTGCAAGATTCCAACAACATGCGAAGTAACAACACGTGTCTTAAAATGATATTTTGCTATGAGAATTTTATCTAAAATGAAATTTGAACGGCATAATTAAATAATGACACCTCAGGAGTATAAAAACAGAAGCCTTATCCTGCAAGTTTACCAAAATTGAAACACGGTATCTGTCGCAGATTGGAATTCCAGAAAACCATAATTTTCTTCACCATCACACGGTCCACGAAATATAAAAATCGGCAAGGGAATGTATGAAATCCAGGAGAAAGTTTCAAGAGCATCTTGAGGAGACGAACGAATATTTGCACCTTACATTATCTCGATGAAGCATTACGTCACGTCTCTCATCACATCATGAAAGTAAATCTGATGACAAAATGTTAGTGTACTTCTGCCGTGTCCGAAGGAAATTATAGTCTTGGAGCGCGGCTTATTGGTACTAAAATTATTTCTGGATAAACATGTTCGTACATAAATCCATCTATCGGTAAATTCTCAAATCAGTGCAAAAGCTACTCGTAGTGCTCAAAACTGACGTGAGGTGGTGCGCGCTCAGCTGCAGCACCCGCAGCCATCTATTGACACGAGTTCAAACAATTTTAAATCCGGCGAAGTCGAAGAAATGAAGTTACTACCGCCCCTTCATTAACGCACCAAGAGTTAATTAATTACCGACAATGTCTTCTGATAGGCTGAAACACTGACTATTCGAGGAACTTGACTGTCTCCATCTGCAGTGGGTTTCGGTATTTACCAACAACAACACTAACCATTTCAGAATAACACAAACAGCTGACAGTAACACATACCAATATATACGTTTAATACCAAGTAACAAAAGTCGACGGTCAGCGAAACATCATTTTTGAAACCACCCCTTATCCAGCTCCGTCCATTTCGTATTAATCAAACCGACAGTCTGATTTTCTCCCCCAGTTACTTATCATTAGCTTTCCTAGAAATTATTTATGAAAATGTTTGCTTATCCATTACATATCTTTTTTATTTATTTTATTCTCACCAAAGCTACATAAGCAGCCCATCATAACCGCTCTATTCGTGTGTGTTTAAAAACAATGTAAGACGAGTCTTCATTACTAAAGTCCAACTTGTGTCCCTCTCAGTGCTGAAGATTTCCAGAACACCTCAACAAGAGAGACGCCCTTAAAAAATCTATTCATAAAGAAATACTCGTAATTTCCCCAGATTCGTAAAACTGGCTACGTAATCAAGGATTCCCATAGGGTACATAAAATCAGGGGTTCAAAAATTTTCCCGAAAGTGTAGAAGCCACTG
>Ga0123357_10009562_pt1 | contig 12244 bp, 14 predicted proteins | sample TergutEmb28metaG_FD_89873 | JGI IMG/M metagenome (GOLD analysis project Ga0123357, IMG submission 89873) | Embiratermes neotenicus P4 segment gut microbial communities from Petit-Saut dam, French Guiana - Emb289 P4 | ecosystem: Host-associated > Arthropoda: Insects > Digestive system > Gut ...
AAAGTTGGACCAGTGTAATAACAAAGCTATGGCCTGATGATGGTCCTTGTGACCGAAACATGTAGCCAGGTATAATTACCAAACAAATAAAGGTGTGTTGATGGAAAGTTTTATGAATATAAAGTGTAGAATTAACTAATAATTAATGAAACCATAGTTTCTGTGCTAAGCATACATACACATAAAACTTTTCTTTGATAGGTACCGTATTTACTGGCATACACAACAAGTCATAATTTAGAAGAAAGCTTTTGTTATGAATATTGTGTAATTCATGTATTAAATATTTACACCTGTAATACCTAACATGCTCATTGGTAAAACACAACTCAGAAGTACAGTGACATCCCCAATCAAATTAGTCTCAGAGGAATGGTTTTTCCTACACTAAATCATGGTTTTTATTACAAGGGGTTCATGCATAATGACACCAAGAAACTGGTCATTTTTTAGAATACTTATTGTGTGTACTGTGTGTTTCTTTATGTAAATCAATAAACAAACTGTATTCACATAAATACAGTTATGTGATCAGTAATACCAAATTAATTTTTCAAGTAATTAAGGACATATAAATATTGAAAGAACCTCAGAAAATCGAAATAATGGGATGTATGGATTGGATCTTAGTGCATGTTCAGTAAGTGATGTTGGTTGTAAAAGATGCTGATTGTACAATGGTAATTTCCATCAGAGAGAAGGTGTGACTGTTGATTGGTTTGACCACAGTTGCTTTATGTCAAGGTACAAGTTGCAGTTTTGAAGCCAGAATTCATTGAATATGGGAAAAGAATACATATTTTATGCAACATCCATATTCCATGAAAAGACTGACTATACAGTATTTCATCCAGGAAATTTTTACGTGGTTTGATAATTGTATCTTTATTTGCAGACAAACTTATATGTCATTGCTGTCACCTTTTGTAAGGGAGTCATATTCCTGTGCTGTCTGTTATTTTTATGATAGTGAACAACTGATTGCTGTGTAGAGACCTTTAGAAGCCAAAATATGTAGAAGCATCACAGAATAAGAAATGATTTGTTTATGGTTACATATGCAGTTTGTTGGATTAAATGCTGTATAATATGTAATTTGTATTGGACTTCAAGACCAGAGCAACTGTTCACCTTATGTGTTGCATGAAATACATTTGGGAATGTCAGATCCATATTTTGCTGTATATATACAATAAGAGCAGTGTGTGGTAGTTTTTGATAAATGCAGACATTTACTTAGTTGAGGATTCATGTCTTCAGGGTTTTTGTGGTGAATAGCAGGGTTATTGATGCTGAAAGATTTTGAAGGTAGCTGCCGCCTTCATCGTCAAGAGTCATTGAGTTCTAGAAAACACTAAAATGCATGAATTCTCAACATCATTGATGTGGAAACCTAAAATCTTGCATTTATGTAGTTATTAATTTCTGTGTACCACTTGCATGCTGTCACTTTTTACATAGGTTGGAATTAAGTGCAGAGTGCTGCCTTTTTTCTGATTTACCACATGCAAGGATGGAAATCACTGTATGTACATCCACATACCTTTGGTGTGAATGATGGACACTAATTGTAAGAAAAGAGGATGTGGTCTGTGCACTGACAAAAGTAGTATTTTGTGTATATTTATATGTGACTGAAAGCTGTTAGTGCCTCAGGTCAGATGTTTGTCTTTTACAGATTGACAGCAAAGTGACACTTGGATTAGGAGGAGTGTTGATTGTACTTGCTTCTGTAGTCTGCTCAGTTGGCTTGTTTGGATTTGTTGGCGTTCCAGCAACCCTCATCATCATTGAGGTAAGTGTTGTTCCATAAGGATATTTAGATTTGGTCTCAGTTTGTTGTACGTGTGCACCAAGAGAATGTGCAAATTTTCAGATCGATGTGTTGATGAACTGGGTTGAATGTAAGAAGCACAAAAATCATAGAGAACTGTAGTCAAATGTCCCTGGCCTGTAATATAACCATACAGTGAACATAACCTCAGCACAACATTGAGCAGCAAAGGAGACACTAGAATTGGACACCAACAGTGTGAATGGTGATGTCCAGTTTTCGCAAAATGGTGTCACAGCACACACATCACATGAATCAATGGACTGTTGGAAAACCATGTTCCATGGATGTATCATTTTATGTTGCAGTGACACTGCTTGGGCAGCCAAGTCTTCTGATTCCTCTGTGCCTTACTGCTTTGTCTGGAGACTCTTGTAATCCAACCAACATACCTTGCATGCTTTCCCAGTTGAAAGAGCACATCAGGGATGAAATTAGAGCCACTGTTGAATGTCCGTTGCAAACAGTTTATGGTTAATTTCTGAACATAAAGGGAATGCACCTCATACCAGCGAGACCACTTATGAGTTGTAATTTTTGAAACGTAGAGAGCATATATTAAGTGACATTTTACTGCTGACGCTTATCATTTTTTATATTTTTTCATTCAACCTGATACATCCAGTAAGCAACCAGAATATTATCCCATTCTGTTGGCACGCCCTATATATTTCAGGAATTGAATAGTCTGACTTTGCTGTACTCAAGTTTCTTGAAAGAGCAGTCATTTTTGTCTCGGTGTGTTTTGGATACTCTTTTTTCTTGCTCAGTAATTTTCCACACATACTCATTTCACAAGGTCTAACATTTCTCATTCAGATTGATAAAATAATTTCAGGTCATTCCATTTTTGGTACTTGCTGTGGGAGTGGACAATATCTTCATTCTGGTTCAAACACATCAGAGAGAGCCTCGCCGTCCAAATGAAAGCCATGCGGAACACATAGGCCGTGTCGTTGCCCAAGTTGGACCATCCATGCTCCTAACAAGCTTGTCAGAGTCTTGTTGTTTTTTTCTAGGTAATGAATTTTTTTACAATTTTCTTCTGTCTTCTTATCTGTGTACTGTTGCTTTACTGGTATTTTTAAAAATTGTCAGTGTAAATATTACAGTATGCAGAACTTGGGTTTTGTATGGGTTTTAAAGTTGGTTTCTCATGTTAATTTTAGAACATAGGCTGAGGGTGTTCAAGAACAGGGTGCTGAGGAAGATACTTTGGGCGTGAGAGGGAGAAGGTAACAGGAGTCTGGAGAAAAATTTGTAATGGAGAGCTTTGTGTTTTGTACTCCTCACCCAAGGCTGGGTGATCAAATCAAGGGAGATGAGATGGGTGGGGACATGTAATGCCAAGAAGAGATATGCATATTGATTTTTGGTGGTGAAACCTGAAGAAAAGAAGCCACTTGGTAGTTACAGGCATGGGTGGTAGGAAAATATAAAAAATGAATTTTAAAGCAGTAGAATAGGAGGGCATGAAGTTAATTCTTGTGGTTCAGGATAAGGGCAAGTGGTGGGCTGTTGTGAACATGATAATGGAACTTGCATAAAGTCTGGGAAATTTATGGAACTACACTATCAACTTAATGAGAGTGTGGAACTTGTGGTCACTTATAATGAATTGTAACCAGAAAATGAAATAAAACTGTTTGACACTTCAGTTTACAGTAGCTTCAAACAGCTGCACTTACACAGCAGTTTATTAAGCATATGGAGCGTGTAGTGACGTATAGATCACATTGAAAGCCATTTGTTACTGCACAGGCTTCTGTCGTCAGTATGAATCATGGCTCCACTATGCTGGCGTGATCTTGAAGCAACATAATACTGAGTATACATGAGGACAGTTTTGATATCTGATTTCCAGTTAAACATACTTAAAATGGCAGCAACAGGCTGATTTGTGCTGAGTTCAAACAAATGATAAAGGAACTCATGGAAAGCACTAACATCTATTCCAAGGAAATACAGCATTGTTGGTTTGCAAGTTTTGGCAGTTGTATAGAATTAGATTCAAGGAACATAAATTCCTGGTTTCACTCCATGGGTTTTCCAGCTTGAACTATGTTCGTGTTGTACCCAAATTTATAGTCGCTGTCTGCAGGGTGAATTTATAGATTAGTCCCTGGATTGGATGTATATTGATCTGCAGACTGTTGTTAAAAATTTGCTCAAGTGTGTCAACTGTAGTGCTCACAAACATTGGATTGTAATTTTAGAGATGTTCATAATCACGATGTGTCTGTTTTCAGGTGCTTTGTCAGACATGCCTGCTGTTCGTGCCTTTGCTTTATACGCAGGAATGGCTCTCTTGATTGATTTCTTACTCCAGATCACCTGCTTTGTCAGTTTGTTAGCCCTTGACACCATACGACAAGCAGTAAGTTACATCCTTTGTCATTGGTACTGTTCTGTTATCTCAGTATTGTGTTTTACCTCATTCTGTGCATTATGATATGTGAAGACTTAGGTAACTCCAAAAATTCACAGCTTCACAATTTATATATTTTGCTATCACTTAGCTGGTACATGTTTTGGCATTGTCACCATCTGAGCTTACATCAGTGTTTCTTTAAAACATGTGGCAATAAATATTTTAGAGTAAATATGCATTGCTTTTGATGTCAGTAGTGCAGATTGTGGTTTAAATTATTATATATATATATATATATTTATATTTATATATATATATAATAGTGTTGTTAATATGGTGGTAATTGTTTGTTACTGTGATTAAAAGATGTCTCTGTTACAATTAATTTTTGTTATAAACATCCGTTCTTGATCCTTACTGGATTCTGTCTGTATAGGTGTGTCTTGCTTGGCTTGTATTGGGAGACTGACAACATGAGAGAGAATGATAGTGTTTTAACAAAACACACATGTAAACATGATCACTCATCCTGGTGACACTACAAATTGTGACATGATATAATGAACTGTGCAGAATGAACCAATGCAACTGTGTGAAAGTGTAGTACCAGTCTTTAACAAAATTATGGTTATGTGTTAATTTTGTGTGTTATAATTGTAAATATTTATTTTATATTCACACTTACCATTTCACACAGTATTTTAAATTCAATGCCATTCATATTTTGGTACATATGATATTGTTCTCTGATTCAGAGGCCCATGCAGTCTTCATTTTGTTCACTAAGCATAAATTTCTTTGTTGTGTAATAAGAAAGTAACAAATATTTCATTAATTTTGAAGCCAATAAGTTTGGTGCTGTTGTTTGTTTCAGGCCAATAGATTCGATGTTTGTTGTTTTCTTCATGGCCCTAAGACCGATGTAGATACCAACTCTGAGGGCATCTTGTACAAGCTGTTTAAGGTTCTCTATGTTCCTTTGTTGATGAAGTCAGTGGTGAGAGGTGCTGTGATGGTTGTCTTTTTTGGCTGGGTGTGTACAAGTATTGCTGTAATCCCTCACATTGAAGTTGGTCTGGATCAAGAGCTGTCAATGTCCGAGGATTCGTATGTTTATAAATATTTTAAGGTAACAGTCCACTTACAATTTATAGACAAGAAGAATAGGCTTATGTAGAAACTGGGACAGTTGTTGCAGGCAGAAATTTTCCATGTACATTGTTCATGTGCCTAGTTCTTTCTTGAATTTCTTTGACTTTGGCTGCATGTTGAGTAGTTTGCCACTCATGTTCACAAGATCATGAAAATCATGGATCTTTACCAATGTTAACACATTGTGTGATGTGAATATTTGTTTCAGAATATGAGCCGGTTTTTATCCATTGGGCCACCAATGTACTTTGTTGTCAAGAATGGCATGAATTATTCAGATCCTGATGTACAGAACCTTGTGTGTGGGGGGCAGTACTGCAATCTTGATTCTCTCAGTACACAAGTGTATTTTGCCTCCAAGAATCCCAAGAGGTAATTTAATTTTGTAGATTTATGTACTTATCTCTTACATTTGTTTTTGATGGCATGTCTTAGGTTTAATTGTATTGTTTCCATATTTACAGAACATACATTGCTAGAGGTGCGGCCTCATGGATCGATGATTATAATGACTGGGCAGCGCCTAATTCTGGATGCTGCAAGTTCTTCCGACAGAATGACTCATTCTGTCCACATAGTGGCCGTATGTTGTGATATTTACGTTATGTATGGTTTAGTAGTGTATGTCTGTGTTCACACCAGCTCTGGATCCCTAACTAATATGCTGTCTCATTAGTACCTGGGGTAGATCGGCCAGGGCATAAAACTGGTCACTCACGTCTATGTCAGGTGGAATTTAAGAATACATGACTGTATGTTTACTCCCCTGTATGTGTCAGGTGCTTTATTAAGTGCTGGTACATCTGTGTGTTTTTTTTTTTACCCTACCTTTTGTGTTACCGATGTCTGGTACCTGTAAGTAATGCTTCAAAAATGCAGTTGCACAGATGCCTGATTTAGTGATGGTGTGACCATAAATTAACATTAGCAGTTTGTATTACAATGATCTGATCTGAGTGGGGGAAGAGGGGTTATGTCAGAACAGCTGATAAGTCAGTTGTTTGGGGTTGCTCACTTGTCTATAGATGTGAAGTTAGGAAGCCAAGTAATGAATCTGTATGGGTGTTTTTTTATTTGCATTTGCATGTGTGAACATAGGTCATTTAAAGGTTGAAGCGTAAATATTTGTTGAGACCTGCTACCATGCAGTGAATTTTGACCCATGTGATGTGGGCGTAAAAAGGAATAGGCTAACCTAAGTGTTGTTGCTTTGTAATTATAATTATATAAGCTGCATTATTGGCCCCAATAAAAATACATTACAGTGTTACATAAATCCTACATTCCAGTTTGTATATCTGTATCTGGAGGTCTGGAAGGGCAGGTCAGTTAAGGCAGGGGTTGGTTTTTGGACCTGATGTCATTTTTTCTTGTTGCTTGAAATTGGTGTTAATATGTTGGTGATACCTTCATTACTATTCTTGTCAACCATAGGGTGGTTAGGTAAAGGAAAGTAGAATGTTCATTTAGCTGCATATGAGCTTTGCATCAATTCCACTTTTCAGGTCCTGATATTTTTGTTTCCTGTTCTAGCTTTTGATTGTTTGGATTGTGATATTCATGTTGATAACAAAACAAAACGTCCAGTTCCGGTTGATTTTGAGAAGTACATCCCATTCTTTTTGCAAGATAACCCGGATGAATCTTGTGCCAAGGCTGGTCATGCAGCCTATGGACAGGTATGTACTGTGAAGTGCAGTGTCTAAAAATTTCCCCAGAATTATTTAGTGATTCAGGCAGATGCTCCTCATGTCAACTTGGGCCTCACAGAGTTGGAGTAATGGGACAAACAGAGCTTCTGAATGTTACGAGTTCCCTAATAAGTGGCTAAATATCCCAAGTATCACACATACAGAGCAACAGTGATAATTTGTTCCCTAACTTGTTTGCTAACCACACTGAAAGTAGATAGAGGCTATGTAACCTAGTGCTGTTAGCAGAATAATGAAGCCTGGCTTATGTCACCACTACAGTCACTTCATTAAACCCTGGAGACTTCTTTCTCTGAAAAGCTTTCCATGTATGTTGGGGTTCATTCTGACCCGTGCATATGGGGTTGGTGGTGCACAAAGTGCCACTGGGACATTGACTTTCCCATGTCATCATCATTCTACCAATGTTGCATATTCATTCATCTGACTCTGGTGCTCATAATCTTAGTAATTGACGGTGTTACTAGATAGGTTAATTGAAAAAATTCTCCCAGCCACATGAACCAAACTTATCTACAGAGTGTGTTATGGAACTGTGGGATTGTGGCTGTGGGTGTGAGTCTGATGATTTGTTGTTATTGACAGCATTGTTGTTTTGGGTTTTTATAATCAGTTATTAATAGTATATTGTCTGAGTGCAGTTGTATAGTGCTTTGTAAACTGTTATTTTTCAGGGTGTCAAATATAAAGTAGATGAACATGGCCTTGCCCAAGTAGGAGCGAACTATTTTATGACGTATCATACAATTTTGAAAACATCAAAGGATTACTTCGAGTCACTGAGATCAGCTCGAACAATTTCGACTAACATTACAAATACCATAAACTCGCATTTGAAGACCTTGCGATACAATACTACCATTGAAGTGTTCCCATACAGGTGAGCTTAAGAAAACATTACTACTACTACTACTACTACTACTGCTACAGCTGCTACTACTACCACTACCACTACTACTTCATAGAGATGCTGTTCAGTTACTTTGTTCTTCCTTCCTTCCGTCTGCTTGATGTCTGGAAACTTGTTTCCACCACAGTCTGTCTTTCTTGTGGCTGTTTTTCTTTGTGCTTTCATTCAGTCTTTTAAACCTCACCACGAGAGTCATATAGTAGTGTGAACTTCACTAATAAAATTGAATTTCAGTCAATGTTGGGCATTTTATGGACCATTCTTACACACTTAAATTTAAAATTTGAATAGAGAGATTACAGGAAATCATATGCTTGTGGCAACAATTTCTGCACTTTGATGGCCATAGGATATGGTGCTGCATGTTGAGATGTAAAAAATATCACCAGATGACAGTAAAATAGCGTAAAGTTTGGCCAGTAGTTGCATAACTGTACAGAAGTTTCACGGATGTGATACATTTATTTGCATATCTTTGTATTAGTTGTATATGCTCATAGATATTTTAATTGTAGTTTAGTGTTAAGCGTGACATAACCTAAAATTCCGTAAAATGTTCTCTTGTCTGTTGCAGTATCTTCTATGTCTTTTATGAGCAGTACTTAACAACATGGCCAGACACTTTGTCTAGTCTGGGAGTATCATTGGCAGCCATTTTTGTGGTGACGTTCCTTTTGATGGGTCTTGACATTTTTTCATCTGTTGTGGTGATTATTACTATCACAATGATTGTGGTGAATATTGGAGGCCTCATGTATTGGTGGAATATTACATTAAATGCTGTTTCTCTAGTCAACCTTGTAATGGTGAGTACATTTCAAGAATTTATTTACCTGAACATAAGAAACACATTTTTCCCTAATTCATCATCTTAAAAATCAGTGGTGGGGCATTTTTAAAATTAAACATGTTCTGTATATATGTGTCCCTGAAAACTGAAGATTTTTAAGCGTGATCATCTTATGTCTTATATTTAGGTAAATGTGGTATTTATTCAAATTATGCACACAGAGAAGGAATTAACAAATGTTGAATTTTTTTAACTTGGTTTTATATTTAGTCTGAGTGCATGTGATATTTTTATAATTGGTTTTTATACTTTTAGTAGTAATTTTCTCATTAAATTATTACAGTCCATAGAAATGTGTGGGAGCCAGGATATTTAAATGAGTAGACTAGAGTGTGTGCTGGATGACCTGGGTTTAATTACTGGCAAGATCAGGGATTATTTCTCGTGATGTTACACCCAGACCAGCTGGAGGCTGCCTTGTATACAGTGGGTCAAAATTACTCCATGGAGCAAAGTCCCTCTCAAAAATCTCAAAGGTCCATCTTAGTATTATCCTCCGATCTTAGCTCAGGTAGTCTGTTTCACCATCATAATCCTGTATACACCCCCCTTCTCACCAGTACGTGCTACATGCCCCACCCATCTCATTTTTCTCGATTTGATCACCCTAACAATATTGGGTAAGGAGTACAGGTAAGCTCCTCATAATGTAGTTTTCTCCACTCCCCTTTTACCTTGTCCCCCTTAGGTCTAAGTATTCTCCTCAGCACCCTTTTCTCAAACACCCTCAGCCTATGTTCCTTTCGGAATGTGAGTGACCAAATTTCACACCCATACAAAACTGCAGGCAAAATTTTAGTTCTTTGTATCTTAATCTTTGTATTTTTGGATAGCAAACTGGAAAACAAAAAGATTCTGCATCGAATGATAGCTGGTATTCCCTGACTTCAGTCTGCTCTTAATTTCTTCCTGAATAGAATTTTGATTTGTTAAAGTTGTTCCCAGGTATTTGAACTCGTACACCCTTTGAAAGGAGCTCTTATCATAACTTGTTATTGTTACTTCATCGTGCATTCTGATCTCGAGACATGACCATGTACTTAGTATTATCAGCATTCGCTTCCACACCAGTCTCCTTATTAGTGACTACCAAGCTTCTTTGTTTTTCTCTACAGTAAGTACGCATCCACCCAATATATTAACACCATCAGCATAAACCAAAAGCTGATGTGTACTGCTTAATTTCAAGCCTCCTGGTTTATCTGAATCCTCCTAATTGCATTATCTAAAGCAAAGTTGAAAAGCAATGGCGATAGAATATCTCCTTGTTTCAAACCATTCCTAATAGGAAACATATCTGACAAATGCTTGCCTACCCGGACTGTGCTATAAATTTCATTCAGACACATTTTTATTAGCCTTACCAGTTTCATGGGGATACCAAAATTAATGATTATATTATACAAGATCTCCCTTCTACCTGAATCATATTTTTCTTGAAGTCTATAAGTAGCTGATGCACTGCTTCATTGTATTCCCATTTTTTTTTTTCAAGTATTTCACAAATGTGGAATATTTGATCAGTTGGTGACTTGTTGAATTGAAATCTACACTAATGATCCCCATTAATTTACTCTGGGAGTTAACCTTGACAGCAGAATGTTGGATAATTTTTTTTTATGTAGTTGGTGAAAGTTATATGCTCTGTTTTATTGCCCTTGTGATAGATGAGTACAATGATCGACTCCTTCCACTCCTCAGGCAGTACCTCCTTATTCCAGATAGAATTACTAAATTTATGGATCTCAGAGCAAGTAGTTCTTCCCCCTGCTGTAATCAGTTCTGCTGGGATTTGGTCATTACCTGGTAATTTATATCTTTTTAGCTTTTCAGTAGCCATCGCAACCTCAAAGGCACTCGGCTCAAGCATTAGTGGTTCTACTGTATGTGTTTGTCTGCCTAACATCAGTAACCCCTTGCACATTGCATAGCTGAGGGAAATGGTTTCTCCACCTTGCCAAATACTGTCACAGTCTAAAAAATTCTTTACTATATGAGTTCTAGTCTGGTAACCTGTCTTAAAATTACTGATGCTCCCATACAAGTCTCTTAGATTTTTTATCTTACTATTAGTTTCAAGTTCATCAGTTTTAGCTCTCAGATATTACTTCTTTTTGTTCCAGAAACGTCTTCTAGCTTCATGTCTGAAATTGTGTAGAATATCTACATTGTTTGGTTTGGATCCTGTAGTGACTGCATTTTAGCCTGCTTCCTTTGATCTAAAAACCTAAACATTCTTAATCAAACCATGATTTATGCTGCTTCAATTCGTACAGACCTGGACTCTCTTTAGCTGATGTTTTGATATTCTGTTTAATGTTCTCTAAAGCCAAATGTATGTCCTCGCTATCACCTAAGTTCTCCAAAGCTGTTACTGTTTCCTAACCTCCAGTTCATTTAGCTTCCTGAGATTAGAAATTTCCACATCAAACTTCTGTGCTACTTGTTTACTTACTGCCAATATTTCCTAAACTATTGCAACCACCAGATAGTGCTTAGTACCACAGTCAGCTCCCCTGAAAGATCGTACATTGAGTATACTCGACTGCCATCTCCTATCTCTCAGTATGCGAACAAACTGGTTGTGAGTATGCCCATCAGGAGTGGTCCAGGTGTCCGAATGAATGTTTCGGTGCGGGAACGTAGTGCTCTAAGCAACTCAGTTTTTTTATGGGGCAGCGTTCACTTTTCTAACACCATTGTCATTACTAACCTGATGTAGACTCTCATTCCCAGTTGTCGGTGTGAAAATATTCTCTCCCCCCACTTTTGCTTTAAAATCTCCCAACACGATTTTCGTGTGGTTCTTAGGAGAACAATAAAAAACCTACTCTATTTCCTTTTTAATTATCACTTTTCTCCTCATTTGGTGCATACACTTTCAAAAGAATATTACACCTGCAATCTCTCACAACTTCCTGTCACTAACAAACTCTACTCTTTTAACTGCTGATACTTTTCTGTGGTGTACAAAAATGCCCTTCCCTATTGATGATATTTATTTCCTTTTCCATGGAAAAACATTATAATCCTCTGCACTTACTGTGCCCCCTTTGTCCGACCTAACTTCCTGTACACCCGCTATATCCAATTTACATCTTGCTAATTCCCTTGCTGCTCCCCCATACATTTTGTGTTCACTTTAATAAAGGACTTCTTAGTAGGATAAGGTGCAGTGAATCACAAGGACAAGTTCACCTGCATCCATGAAAATCCATTACTTACCTACTTACTTACTCCATGGTGCAGAGACTTCTTGAGAAGCTAACTGGTCTGCAGCTAGTCAAGAAGCTCCACGCATTTCACGGAACCCGAAGGTTCATTACCGCACTCACAAGCGTCCGCCACCTGTCTCTATCCTGGGCCAGCCCAATCCAGTCCATATACCCACATCCCACCTCCTGGAGATCCATCC
>Ga0123357_10009564_pt1 | contig 12244 bp, 8 predicted proteins | sample TergutEmb28metaG_FD_89873 | JGI IMG/M metagenome (GOLD analysis project Ga0123357, IMG submission 89873) | Embiratermes neotenicus P4 segment gut microbial communities from Petit-Saut dam, French Guiana - Emb289 P4 | ecosystem: Host-associated > Arthropoda: Insects > Digestive system > Gut ...
ATCTGGCACAGAATTGTAGAGGCCTGAAGATGACTAGTCTTTAGTCGAAACATGTAGCCATACTATAACTATACTATAAATAAATAATTAGATTGTGCTGACGTACACTTCTGTTATACTATTGATTTCTAAGCACATCGTGATGCCCTCATTCAGAATATCTGAATTATGTATAAAGATATATTTCGTACCGCGCAGTGAATACACCAGATCTCGTTTATGAAAATCAATCCTACAGTTCAGCAAAGGTCAATATTCGCTCACTGTCCTGAGTTCCATTCCAACTACATTAATGCAGGTGTGAGCAGAATTTAGAATTTTTGAATGCTTTAGCCGGTGGCCGGTAAAGTAATGACTGGGATTTAAGGGAATGATTACATTACATACGTTATTTGCGGAGATAACGAAAAACAAAACTACATAACAGATCCTTATGAAATGCTTAAAATACCAAAAACGGCAATGAATAAATCCGATACTTTTGAAAAAAAAAAAGAGTCTGTTGCTTAAGAAAGCAGGAACTCAGTTTGCATGATCACAGGCAATTAAAAAAAACAGGAAGCAATGTAGGAGAAACAAAGCCTAAAGCACCACTAAGATAAAAAATATGGCATTGACTTGATGCTGAATTATAGCTAATTAAGAAGTCAAAACAATATAAAAATTTGGTAATGTCACGCTTGGATGTAGTGAAAACATGCTGAAACGTATTTAATTTAAACTTTAAACAGCATAAATCACGTTTAAGTGTAACAAATCTGAGCAATTTGGAGAAGTTGCTAAAATCAGGAAGGGGACTCTAATTGATATGGGAGCCATGGTTACCTTGTCTTAAAAAAGGACATGTGGCTGATCTCTTCGTCAGTTTGGAAACTAATGCTGACATGCGTGATAATCTTCTTGTCTACTGCTGGCATGTTTTATACACACAAGATCGGTCACGAATGTGTAGTGTATAATGTAATATGGTGTAACCTGGGTGAGGTAATTTTCTGTAGGAATATCCGAAATTTTAACTTAATAATAATAATAATAATAATAACAATAATCTGCTTAGGACAGAATTGACCTCAATATTCAGAAAGTCTCCTGGTATCGCATACCCGAGGATAGAAGCGGCTATAGGTAAGTTACGATCATTTATATGAAGCCAAAATCTGAGGATAGATGGAAAAATAAACATCGTAGTGATGAGGATAGAAATTTGAGTGAATGAATTTCGATGACTGTTGTTGATTCTCTTACATAATTAAACTAGTCTGTCACGAGAAGTATCATGGATTCATAAACACCGGATTTCTTGGAACATGTTACGCAAGGTTTGGTATTGTTAGAAATGTGATATCAAATAATGGCTGTTTAAAGACGTTTCCTTGAAAGTATATCAAACACTCATCTTCCTGAAAGTAATACCAATATTTAGCACGACGTGAAGCCTATGCAACTTATACATTGAAACTACATATTCTCCCTGTAATACGAATACTAAATGGATGGAACACGCATGAACCTCCACCTGACTTAACAGGACATCTTGTTAACACGTTTGCAAAATGAGATACTCTTCAACATTCCTTGTTTCTTTCGACGAATGTTTGCCCTTCGGCGTTGTTCGTATTCGTACAACACACGACGAATTCAATGGCACCGACAACGGTATAAAATAAATTGTCGACAACCAAGTAGTAATGCTAGAACACGGTATGCAGAACGAACATGAATATACAGATTTTGGAAAACAATTCATTTTTATACTTTGAGACCTTCAAATACAGATATTAGGTTACTATAAGTAATGCCTGCTTGAATACCATTTCTTTATTTTGCCTACTGGGAGTGTTATATTTCTCTTAGTTTTCAGAATAAAGAATGATACTGCCCTATAGAATACTAACCGGTTGTTCTTTGCGCTGGAGACGCAACGTTCCCTGTGACGTACGAACCGAAATTTCGAGCGTTATTATGGTTACATACAGTTAACTTTGTCAATTTAGAAATATAAGCAATGACTTTTATACCGACACAACATAGGTCTGTTTCCACGGATCACAGTCCTTCTTGAAAATCTAAAATTTCGTTAACTAGCGAAGACGTTACCCTCATTTTATTGAACTCGAAGGTTCATCACCGTGTTGACAACAGCCGTCCAATGCTCCCTAACCTGGACCAGAAGAACACAGTCTACAAGCTCCCATTATATTTCTTTAAAATTCATTTTAATATTACCCTCCCATCTATGCCTAGATATTCTCACCAAAATCCTATACCCTTTCTTCCATGCATGTCACATGTTCCGCCCATCTCTTTCTTTTTCACTCGATAACCTCCAAAATACTTAAAGAACAGCAAGCTGATTATACTGAGAAAGTACACAAAGTAAAAGGTATAGTTGTTCTTGTACACGTCATAGTGGCATATGGAGGAGTGGAGGTATGGCTCCATTTTATTAGCCTTAACACTGTGTGGAGATGACACCTACACGACCCGGACACCTTGCTCCGAGGTAAAGAGCGGCCGGTACCTGCCGAATGGGAGGGTTTGTATGCTCTAGAACCGGTGTGGCGAATAATGGGCGCGAAAAATCTCCTATCCTACCAGGGACAGAACCACGATTCCTGGCCATCCAGCCCGTAGCCCTCACCATACGGACTACACTATCCCGAATCCCCACAATACTTAAGGTTAAAATAATTATACAATCAAATATATCAATATTGTTATCAGGAATTCAAAGTCTCATGTCGCACAAACACAGATATTGGGGAAAAATAACAAAATTCCAATTGCGTGGCACAGTAGGGAGAGATTAGAAGAGACATAAGTTGCTTAGTTGCCATATGGCTCGGAAATATGGGTAGTGGCTGCGAAAGGCAAATGTAATGCAGCACAAATAGTGGAAATGGGCTTTCCACTCCTGTGGAATGAAAACAGAACTTCGGATTTAAAGAGATAATTAGCTACTTCCGCTTAGGATGGACGAGGTAACAGGAGAGTGGAGAATACTACATAATGAGGAGCTTAATGATTTGTACTCCTCACCAAATGTCATTCGGGTGATCAAATCAAGAAAAATAAGGTGGGCGGGGCATATAACACAATGGGGGAGAGGAGAGGCGAGGAGAGGCGCATACAAGATTTTGGTGGGGAGATATGAGAGAAGGAGACTACTTTGAAGACCCAGGTGTAGATGGAAGGATATTATTAAATTGGATCTTCAAGAAGTGGGATGGGGAGGCATGGATTGGATTGATCTGGCTCAGGATAGGGACAGGTGACAAACACTTGTGAATGTGGTAATGAACCTTCGGGTTCTATAGAATGCAGGGAATTTCTTGACTTGGTGAAGAACTGTCAGCTTCTGAAGAAGAACCCTGCTGGACGGAGTTAGTTAGTTATTAGCTAGTTCCACTCTAAACTAAACATACGTAGGTATAAAATAAATAACAGAAAGTTGGTACGAGTAGATCCAAGCCACCTGGCCCGTGGTCAGAATTTGTCAGTAGTCTGCACGTCCAGCTTCAACATTGGCAGGTTTAAATGTTTACGGACGATACGAAGATATTTCTGTTGCGAGCATCCACCAGAATTCATGTTGTTTCTATCCTCTGACAGGCAGCTCAGTATAGACCTACTGCAATAATGTGGACATTCTCGTGGAAGCCCTTGGTCAACATGATTCATACGAATGGCGCCCGTTTGTCGATTCTTGGAAACCTAGTTTGAAAGCTTTGCAGCTCTAACAACGCATAACATTCATGTGAAGGAATGATACGTCAATATACACCACTTCGTAAAGCATACGGCGCACGTTCTTGGTATGTGTATGTGTGGAAACTTTCAAAGTAACAGTATTTCCGAGAGATATGAGATTTTCACAGCGGTATTGGCGAAGATCCGAGGCTTCTGGGGTCTTACACCTTGTACACTAACTTTTAGTGGTAACTATTTACCAGTGACATGAAGTAACATCTTAGTAGAAACGGATCTCCGATCGCACTTCTTATTGCTTTGTAACTGGATTAAACTTAGTTATTTTGTTTCACCAGTTAATGGGACAGCCCAGATGCTACAGATGCGAAATACAGAAGGACTTGTCATTAATGAGAATTTAGGATTTTTATATTTTAATTAGACGTGTGATTTATTCCAGACACAACATGCAGTGTACCCAGAACATGGACACGATGGACAAATTGTTAGTTCATTTTCGAATTCAGAATTGAAAATATGTTCAAACGATCCATCTATAAACCCACATCGCAGAAAAAAAATTGTTTTCTGTCATCCGACCTCAATCGTTCGAAGAAAGTCTCCGAATATATTTCGAAAATTATTGGCGAGCTAAATGATTTGTACTGCTCACCCAATATTGTACGGGTGATAAAATCGAGAAGAATGAGATGGGCTGGGCATGTGGCGCGTATGGGTGAGGAGGGGGGTGTATAGGGTATTGATGGGGAAACCGGAGGGAAGGAGACCACTGGGGAGACCTAGGCGTAGATGGGTGGATAATATTAGGATGGATCTCCAGGAGATGGGATGTGGGTATATAGACTGGATTGGGCTGACCCAGGATACAGACAGGTGGCGGACGCTTGTAAGTGCGGTAATGAACCTTCGGGTTCCGTGAAATGCGGGGAATTTCTTGGCTAGCTGCAAACCAGTTAGCTTCTCAAGAAGGACTCTGTACCATGGAATAAGTAAGTAAGTATTAGCGAGCTTTACGATATTTACTTTTTTAATGAACAAGTAAAGGCACGTGAGCGAAAGGTTTGCGACAACGAGTACAATGTGTATTAATGTTATTCTCACGTTTTAAAATTTGAACAAGACCTTGAAGCACCCAACTTCCTGTGAATTATTTTAATGATTCATTCATTCGAAATCAATATTTCAATATACTACTGGAGTTATTCCACATAAACGTGATCCTAATTACAAAGCCAATTAAAAATACATTAACATTTATTACATTTCGCTAAAATATACCGAACACAGCAAGGCTGCCCAGCTGTAGTCTAACTTACTCGCATTCGACACGCACCTACATCGAGTACCAAAAAGGAAGTAACTCTTTTAACGATTCTTTCATGGCACTCCTCAGCTGCACCTGCAGAATATAGGGACAATCTCTCATATTAACCCACGGCCACTTTCTACCACCTGCCACATAATGTGTTACACATATTTATTATATCTTTTCTCATTTGTTGCTGTAAAATTTTAGTTCATAAGCGAATAAGCTATAAGAGCAATAAGTATGTACATTACAACTAGGCTGATAATGCATAGAAGAGATTCCCTCCACCCCTCCACAAGAAACGTATGGCGTCATGACACAAAAAATAGGAAGAGATTTTGCACTCCTGTTTCCTTGACCTGTTCACTGTCTTTCCGACAATAACTCTCACTCAATTATAATGTTCCTGTTATGAGCAACTTGTCAGGACCTCAAGTGTTAAAATGTGAGAATTTCCATTATCGATGGTTCATATTCTGGTTTTCTGGTCTGTGGCATTATGTTGTGTTGAAGTGTGTAAGGATAATAACAACTCGTGCTAGAGCGTCAAAGTGAGTGGAATAAGAATGCGATCCGTTACACAGGAAAGGTAGCGATTTCCCATTTACCGTTCGCATTGGCTTCAGCAGGATGCCATGTTTTTCCCCCGACCGTGGTTCTTAGATCAACGTAAAACACTGTCCGCATGAGTCAACCCTGTCTTCAGCCCGGTCAACTTGATCCTGAAGATGAAGGAATATATTCCCCCGAAATTTTGGTACTCGCCCATGTAAAAGAAAATATGGTGCCACACACCATGAGATCACAATCTTGAAGTTCACAAAGTTCGCATTTAAAATTCTGGATACAATATCTGTAAATTCCGTACTTGTTGTTCAGTTCGTATTGGTTACTTGATAGTGGAGAAGCGGAAAAACCTGGCTTCTGAATTTCGCCCAGCGTCTAGTGGTCAAGAGAGAACAAAAAGTATAGAAATGTTTCGAAAACTGAAACTGGATCCGTTTCCGTCCTCAGGAAAGTAGGTGGAAAATCACCTACTGGATTGGGCCTGGTAGAAGCTCCTGTTCTAAATCACTGGGCAACGTATTCTAGATTTCTCTAAAGTGCACAACTGAGTAGGTGCCTCCCCACTTTTCGCACCAGATGAAGGAAACTGATCAAGTACCCTAACCTGCTCTTTTACTAGTTGTGCTTTCTGTAAAAAAAATGCGATGGACAAATTCCTCAAGCCAAGGGCAATGTCGAAATGTCAGAACTGTACAGTAGTGACTAATAAAGAAGAAAATGTAAGTGTGATATAACTTCTCTACCTGTGTTGTAAATATACAGAATTAGACGACACGTCTTGGTCTGTTCTTATTAAGCCATCTTCAGGTATGGTCCACAAGAATACATAGAGAAATATTTATATTTTACACTTGCTAAGTACGGAGATCTGGATCTCAATTTTTGACACAGCTTGTGGTTAATATGGATATACAAAATTTTTGTTATTAATTCATTGATTGCAAACGTCCTATAAAATGTTAGTTTTTTTAAAATCCAAGCTAAGTATTTGCCACTTATCTACACCCACTGATAACGAACTAAAACTTAGCTTGTGTCTTATGTGGTATTTTTAAACTTTCTTAAAATTTAAAAATGTAGACATCTGGCAAGAATCGTGCATAATTTACCAAAAAGTGACACACAGAATGAAAAAGAATATTTGAGGTATTTTTAAACGGGGAGAAAAAAAGAATTCAAGCATTTGGATAAACTGGGAACCAAATTTGTATTCACCTAAGTTTTACATTACGCATATAAAACTGATGCTCCAAGTTCATAAATTAGACAAAAAGCCGACTGAAAATTAGTTATGATATGTGGACTGTCGATAACAAGGAATCACGTCATCCACTAAACAAGCTGCCAGGAAAGTGATGCCAACTCATTGGTGATGGTGTGCTGAAGACGGTGACCTCTAATTGCTGCAAATCGTTTGCTTTTCATTTCCTTCTTAGTGGAGTCAGAAACATGCGGAAGGCTTTGAATGTGTTGATGCACATTCTAAACTCAGAAGCAAAAGAAACTTCATTTGAATACGTGCCCACCGCGCTAATTCTCTAAAAAATGCACAATTCTCAATAAATCACAAATTACAAACAAGACATCTGATATAGTTATCTTCATTTATTCAGTAGTTTATTTTTTATCTATAAAATTCATAGATTGAATTCCATATGACAATTTACGCATTTCATTTAGTCTATCGATTTAAAAATGGCACTTTACATAACAGTAATGTGTCTCAAGAAATTTGAGGCTCTCAGAAAAGTGATGAAGATCCAAACATTGTCAGATATGGCGCCATTTAGACCGGTAAATAGGGGTTTAGGGTCAATGCAGAAAAAAGGAGATTTTTTTGCCTAGACTCTGAAGAAGCAGGCAGCAAACTCATCCGAAACTTCGGTAACTATTTAGCAATCTTCACACAGCCGTATCACAGAAGACCTCAATAACCAACCCGTCTACCCATTTCACCTCTCTTTTTCACCGGCCTTTTAGAAATGTGGTGGAGAAATAGGTCTATACAGTCACCCCACACTTTTCGCGGCGGATAGGTTCCAAGAACTGCAGCGGAAAGCTAAAATCCGCGAATGATATACAGCGCCCACCCCAAGCAATATTTAATATTCTTAGTGTTTTTATTTATAGTAATATTTTTCAATTTTTTTGTTTCAATTCCATTTGGTTATTTAACTAAAATCAATGAAAACAAAACACCGGAAGCGTTTTAATTTACTTTGACACAATTTTAATGTTATTCTGCGGCCGAACGCCTTTCGATGGTTGGAGGGGTAAGTCAGACGGCATCGCATGACCAACAGCGACGCTTCTATTCACAGCCTCTAGAATATTCTAGAATGTTCTGGAAAGTTCGGACAGGTTTCTTATTTTTATTCTCGAGGCAACCCTAGGAGTTTGCGAAACCTCAAAATACGAACTCGCGAAGAGCGACGGGTGACAGTACGCTCAAAGATACGTCTTGTCATGATAGGAAAACTTTAACCCCTTAAGGGAAAATGATAACTCTATGTACGACCTCCACTAACCTCAAAACCTCTGCGTTTTACCTTAGATTGTATTTATGGGTTTTACATTATTCTCAGAACAGAGATTACTTCCCAAGACTGGTCTTTGTAAGGCAGGCAGAGTGAGTTCTCTTGAAGTACGAACTGAAATTAAAATACAATATAGAGGAACAACTTCAGCCTGTAGTAATTTGATGTTTTATGTTAAAAAATCACGCTCACCCTTGATTTTCTATAGCTCTCTCTCTCTCTCTGTTTCTCTGTCTCCTTTTAATTAATTATTGTCAGTAGAAATGACATCAGTAGCTGATACAAAGTCGTTGATTACAGACACATGATTATAATCTTGACTTCAGCCAGGTGAATGGAGCCCGAGGGCGGGGGTCGACCTGGAGGCCTGGAGGGAACTCTATCGATTTCTACGTCATCAGGCAGTGGATGCCACCAAGCTCGAATCGGAGGGGAGGGTGGTTTGATTTGCCTACAAGTCACACGGTATGTGGGTCATGATCGATTTCTCTAAGCATAAAGAAAGTATCTGAATTTGATAAATCTCTTCCATCTCTGGAATGGCTATTATGTTGCGGAAGCACAAAGTATATTCTGTCCCACTGCGAGAAAACCCGGCATCCGTACATAAATACGTTACCTCCAAAGCGCCCTCAGCATAACTAGCGTTTTAAAATGTGAGCGAGTCACACTGCGTGAAATGTAAACAAATTAAAGAAAGTCAGCCCTAAATATAAACAAGAAAATTAAAGTATGCACTACCATTAATTTATCACTTATGTAAATTTCCAGGTTTTCAGAGCGTGTATTGCTCAACTAATGACCTGAATTCTTACAACGTGTAGTAATAATAAGGTATAAACCGTCACGAACACAGTAGACCTTCTTTCAATTTACTTCTGCTTTATACCGACATGAAACTTGGGTTTCCACCTTAACGTAAGGCTATAAACCTAGAATGGGAGATGATTTTATGTGTTATTTAAAGATGATGTCAGTGTCGAAGTTTATACGGCGTCCAGCGACAGAATGTCTATGACTACTGTGACGTAAACCCTGTCAAAATTACAATTTACTCTAATGAGGATGACAAGCTGCAAACAGCCTATGTCAGCAGTGTCAGGACAGAAGGAAACAACCGGTGGTGTGTTAAAAACCCAAACATTGATGCAGCAATATGAACTAAAACACCGAGTTACATGTAGTTAGGTAACTAACAGCTAATCCCGCAATACGAATGTACGTATGCTCGTAGAATTAGCTTGTTACGAGATACATCTTTACATTTGCAGGGTCTACTAAGAGACAATCTTTCACCCGTTTTAGTAATATTACGAAACGCCGTATCTTTTTCGCCTTCCTCATCATGGTTCAGCTGGCAACCGGTACTGAAGGTAGGACCTTAATATTGCTGTAGTGTACTGTGCGTTTGGTGATAGGCTGCAATTTGGGCTCTAGTTATTTTGAGAATAAATTAACACATAATTTACGATGAGGAAAAGCAATCTCAAACCTTCAGACAATGTCGTACTACATTTGGTGTATTACAATTGTATATAGGAGAGTGTGAGTTTTATTGGGAAGCGCAGAAACAGCTTCTTCCCGATTCCACATCATTAGTCACAGTAAAACCCCTAACCTTATCCTCTATGGTAAACACCCTCGTCTACGTTATCAGTTTACGCGAGTTTGACCTTGTTTGGTGCAGGAGTTAGTGGCACCAGTAATTAGTGGTGCCTTCAATTAGGAACAGCAAAACAATGAAACATTCTTTGGTTGTGAAAGGAAGTGGTCGTGGCCGAATTGAAATTTTACTCCAGAATTTGAGTACAGATACTGGAACAGTGAGGCTAGCCGGTATGGCAGACAGGATTCGAACCTAGCATCTCCAAAATATAAGGGCCTTACCTCTCCGCTAGCCTGTTGAATGGAAAAACAGTCAGAAATGTATCAGGACTAAACAAACAGGGAATACGAGGAATAAGGGAAATATGTCATTAGGGGATTACTCCAAAATAGGATGATTTGCGTCGGGCGTGAAGAAGAATAGAAATACATATACATTTTACAGGAGCATATCTGTATAGAACACACCACTTTGGAAATGCAGTCAAAGGCAAAAGGTAACACTGAGGTGGAATTTAGAGAAGTTTAGTTTGAGTGTGTGATAGGATTCAAAAGTATCCTATTACAGCTTAAATGCGGATTCTTGTAAACTCGATTTTTAACTTCTGGTTTCCATATAAGCAGGAGACATATAGTTAGACCAGCTTCGCTAATATAACTTTGTATGATAGAGCTCTCTAGTCAGGAAAGTATTAAGTGTCAAACATGGTACAGTGCAACAAGCCCTTCTATCTGAAAAAACATGAAAATTACGCTTCTAACTCGCGTAAGTTCATTAAGGTCGTTTCTTATGCGAAGTGCAGAGACGCTAAACAACAGCGCACCTCCCATTTCCACGTTTTTCTCATATACCAGATTTTCACATCCATTCACAAATAAAAATATAGTGCCTTGAAGTACGGAGACCTACGTGGCCAGTTCCGATGAGCATCTCGACCGTTTCGTCGGCCAGGAAACGGTGTTCGAGATACGTTTTTACAGACTTGCCAGCAAATGAACTGGAAATTCAGCAGTAAAAGCTTTATACATCTTTATTTCGGTTGTGCTGATGATTCTATGACCTCCACGTAATGGTATATTAGAAATGTTTGGAAGTCAGGCCTATGTTTATAAAAAAAATTGTGGTTGGGTATGAGGTGACAAGGAAGATCCCGACCCTACGACACTAAAGCGTAAATCGCCCCTTACATTTTGATTTAGCTCTTCAGCCGACACTCTTAATAACTCCACTGGGGTTATGTGACGTCAGAGGGGAAAGCGTGTGGAATCACAAATGGATAAAATAAAATTTATTACTTTATTTAACAACGCTATATAAACTGCCAAATCCATTAAGTATGAAATATTGTCAGAGCGACTGTGAAAATTAAAAGTGGAGCGACAAGAAATTAAAAAAAAAAAAAAATACAACTACAGACACAGTGCAGTGGCCGCAAGTTGTAACAATTTATTGCACGATACATGGGGAGGGTTGCAGGACAGCCACAAGTATAAGAAGATTCATGGCAGCGCCCGTAGATCGAAGATATTTACTGACATAAAGTTGAACAAATACAGAAGACTGTTTGTATTAGCTTGCGAGTTATAATACTGAAAAGAATAAAAGTATTTTGTATAACTGTTTGCTTAAGTTCCGTTCACTAATGTACCTAAGGCATGACAGAGGGGTTTTCTTCCTAAGGCATTCTTTGTGTAATAGTAATACAGACAGTGACTGATTTACTTACATGTGACATGTTCCTTTCGCCCACGATATCCGTAGGTTATTGTGGAGGTACAGCATCAGCAAGCACAAAGTATTCTTGTAGCCTTTCAGTTTTCCCATGTTAGTATCATTCCCTGAGTGCTGCACACTCATATTTCATTCATGACTGCCGAGGCTATATACTCTGAGCACTTGAAAGTGTCGCTAAATACAAATATTACCTCCGAGTATTCTTAATTAAGCTTCATCTATCCGTTTATTAAATATCAACAGTTTCCCTCTAAACACACATACATTCTCTTACGCACTTACTTGTGTACCACTCTTCAAGTTCTCCCTAGATCCATTCCTAACTAAAGTACAAGCGACTAAAATATTCAAGTTGTTGCGTTTATCAACTCTGTACCTAGCAGTTATTTAACACAAGAACTAAATAGCCTATGCACAATTCGCATCCCAAGGATTCGACGCAATGTTTAACACAACGGGACAGGCCCACCTATTGTTGAAATATCCAGCAACACAGAGGTGGATAGAGGAGTTCCTGTACAGTAAATGACCATATAGCAACTACGAAACAGCACTTAGGAAGGTATCCCCTGCCTAAAATGCCACTGAATTGAGATATTAAGGCACATTTACGTAAAAGATTAAATGTAAATGGGAAAACCAGGCGAAGAACGCAGAACAGGTTGGATGGGGGGGGGGGGGGGGAAGGGAAAGGCCAGAATGTGGGTTTGAAAGGACAAAAAAAAAAGGGATAAGAAAAGAACGTTTAAAATAATAAAAAAAAGAAAAAAAAAAGAGACA
>Ga0123357_10009565_pt1 | contig 12244 bp, 6 predicted proteins | sample TergutEmb28metaG_FD_89873 | JGI IMG/M metagenome (GOLD analysis project Ga0123357, IMG submission 89873) | Embiratermes neotenicus P4 segment gut microbial communities from Petit-Saut dam, French Guiana - Emb289 P4 | ecosystem: Host-associated > Arthropoda: Insects > Digestive system > Gut ...
CTTTTCTAAAGCTCAAATTTCCCGTTCTTCTCTTTCCCAGCGCCGTCCTTATATTTCGTCTTGGCCGTGACGCTCCCGTTCTCGATCAACTGCTTCATTTGGTTTTTCTTCATGACCCGTTCTGTATTGTTATAGAACCCGCCGCTGTCCGCGTAAAGTGAAAAGCCGCATTTCACTGAACAGTAACAGACGTCGATCTCCTTGCCGGTCTTCTCGCTTTTCCCTTTCGTGACAAGCACCTCCCCCGCTTTGCAGAAGGGGCATGTCCCGATGCTCTCCCGGTCGCTGAAGCTCACGCCCTCAACGTTCGTTTCCTTCGCGTCCCTTAACAGCCTGTCAACGAATTCCCGGAAATCGCCCATAAACCGTTCGGTTGTGTTCTCCCCGTCCGCAATCGCGGCGATCCTGGTTTCCCAGTCGGCCGTGATCTTCGGGGAATACAATTCGGCCGGCAGCACCTTTATGTAATTGATCCCGAGCTTGGTTGGCTCGATATAACTGACTTTTTTGGCTGTTTTGTTCGTTATATACCCCACGTCGAACAATTTCTTTATTATGGCCGCCCGCGTGGCCTGCGTTCCGATGCCCCTGCCTTTCAGGATCTGCCCATTTTCCAGCGCCGCCCCCGCGTTTTCCATGGCCGTGAGCAGCGTGGCCTCCGTGTGCAGTTTCGGAGCCGTGGTCTGCTTAACCAGCGTCGTGGCCCTGTCAATATGCACCCCCTGGCCGTTGACGATGTCCGGAAAGGTCTGTTCGTCGTCGGGTTCGGCGCCGGTGTCACCGGTGCCGTTTTCCGTCCCCGCCAGCAACGCCGCGATCTGCTTAAACCCTTGCTGCACCGGCTTTTTCCCGGCCGCCGTCAGCGTGTATTTGCCGCCATAGCAGGCCACTTCCACGGTCGTTTCGTCGTAAACGTATTTTTGTGCCACGGCCGTTATCATGCGGGCGATAACCAGGTGAAGGATGTCCTTTTCCATCCCGTTTAATTTGTCCCAATCGAAACCCGTAATGTTCTCCGTCACGATAAGGGCATAGTGATCCGTGACTTTCCCGTCGTCGATAATCTTGCCGTCTATATTCAGGCCCGCCTTTTGCGCCAGGTCGATGCCGGCTGCCTGCTTATAAGGCTCCATACCTTGAAAATCCGCAATCCTCCGCTCCAGCGCCCCCTTCAAATCGCTTGTCAGGTACCGGCTGTCGGTGCGCGGGTAACTCAGTATTTTTTTCTCATACAGGCTTTGCGCGGCCGCGAGGGTATCCGCAGCTCCGTAGTTGTACAGCCGGTTCCCGTCGCGCTGCAATTCGGTTATGTCGTACAACTGCGGCCGATCCGTAGCCCGCCGTTTTGTATCGATACTTTTGATAACCGCATCCGGGTTGGTCTGAAGCTCCACCACGATCCTGTTCGCCGCGTCCTTATTGATCAGCCTCCCCGCCGCGTCAAAATCGTTCGCGGCGGCTTCCCCCATGCCAATGTTGAAATTTTTAAGGAATACGCTGAAGTTTTCCTTCAGATCCGCCCTGATCTGATAGAACTCCACAGGCTTGAAGTTTTGAGCGTCCAGGTACCGTTTCACAACAAAATACAGCGTAGGGGACATTACCCGCCCCACGTCGATGCGGCCGCCGTATTTGAGCGAGAAGCAGCGCGACATGCTCATGCCAAGCACCCAATCGGCCTTGTGCTTGCAGTATTCCCCTTCGATAATCCTCTCAAAATCCTTTATGTCGCGCAGGCCCGTGATAGCCTTTTGTATGGCCGCGTCCGTCAGCGACGTGGCGCAGAAGCGCTTTACGGGCTTGGCGCAGCGCGCCTGTTCCCGGATAATCCATTGCAGATAGTGGCCTTCCGGGCCCATGTCGCCGCAGTCGATGATCAAGTCCACGTCGGCCCTGTCCATCAGGGTTTTTATAATGTCAAACTGCTCTTTCTTGTCGTGGATGACGTTAAACTTAAACTTATCCGGCAGTATAGGCAGTTCGTTCAAGGCGTTTTCCTTGTTGGCCCATATGTCTTTTTGCGGCGTGTACCCGTATTCTTCGGGTTCCGCCATCTCTACCAGGTGTCCGAGCGCCCAGGTGATCAGGTAGCCGCCGCCTTCCAGGTATCCGTCACACCGTTTCGCCGCGCCCAATACTTTCGCCAGTTCCGCCGCGACGCTCGGCTTCTCCGTTATACAAAGCTTGTACATGCCTTATGATTGTTGCGGCTGCGCGGCGTTCCACCCTTGCGGCGTTGTCCTCGCCGGCGCCTGGCCGTATTGCATAACGTTTAACGGATTTGCCGGGCCGCCCGCCGTGTCCATCCTGGATACGCTGGCCGCCGGCTGCGGCGGGTAATTTGGCGGGTAGTTCGCCGGCCGGGTTGGTTCCGGCTTGGGTTCGGCGTGTTCGTTTTGCACTGCCGGCGTTTCCGCTTCGGTCTTTTCCGCTATCTCTTCGGCGGGCTTTTCGGGTTCCTCCGCCTTCAGGTTAGCCAGGTCAAGCAGGTATTTCGTGTCGCCATTCGCTATTGCCCTTGAAACATCTTCAAAATTCAGCCCTTTAGTTCGTAGCATTTCCTCGAAAACGCTGAACTGCCTTTCCTTAACGAGGGCCTGGTATTTTTCAACTTCCGCCCTCCGGTCTTTTATTTTCGCCGTCACCTTTTCGCGTTCTTTGTCAATCTCCGTGAGCCGCGTTTCCAACGCCTGCAGGGCTTCCTTCGCCTTATCCAGCTGCGCTTTAAAACGTTCCTGGGTTTCTTCGTCGGTCAGTTTAATACCTTTTGCCATGCCTTATGCCCCCATATCAGTAATAATTGTTGAACGTTTCACGTTCAATAATTAGGCAGCCCGTAGCCGAAAATCACGGAACTGTTTATCAGGTATTGCCTTATCCTGCACATGTCGTTCGCGGAATTACCCTCCACCGTGTAAACATAAGTGTCGTCGTGGCCGATGACTATGCCGGTGTGGTGCGTCTCCCCCTTACCATTCCAATCAAAAAAAATGATGTCGCCGGCGACGGCCGCGTATCCGGATCCCGCGATCCATTGCCCATGATCCTTAAACCAGTTCGCGCCCGCCTCACAGGAAGAATATTTAGGCTCGTCCATGCCGTTGTGCGACAGCACATATGAAACAAAGCAGCCGCACCATTCTTCCCTGTGCGCGAATCCATACCAACTCCAAAAGGGCTGCCCGCCCACGTTGCCGACAAATGTTTCGGCGTAATCGGGTATGGCCTGGGCGCCGGGCCGGTCGCCCGGCAGGAAGTTAACGCCCGACAGGTCGCTGACTGTCAAATCCCCGAAAGACAGCGCCGTTTCGTTTATGTACGCCATCGCGAGGTCATAGCCGTCCTTAAGAGACTGCAATTCCTGTTCTTCCTCTTCCGTCCTTGTTTCCTTGCTGCTGAGCTCGTCAATGGGCTGCTGAAAGTATTTGTCAGTGAGTTCATACCAGCCGTCCTGTGAAATAAAGATCCCGTATATCGCGTGCCCCAGGCAGTATTTATAGCCCGAACAATAGAATTCTTCCGTTACGTAGTCGCCGTCGTCCTCATGTTCTATGGTTCGGACAATTTCATCGCACAACGGGCATGTCCAGGTCGTATGATACCCCGACGTGTAATTCGGGCAGTCTATATGCGCGTGTACGCTGCCGCACTCACAGTAATGCGGCACGGTGGGGTCGCCGTCTTCGTACTCGCACCATTCCGTTTTCATGGCCTGGCTTTTGTAGGCTAATAGCGTGCTTATGATTTCATCGACGGTATCCTTGGCTTCGGTTTCTGTCGGCTCCAGGTTGTATTTCGTGAGGATAATCGCGTTGAATACAGGCGACGCCAGGTTCACCAGTTCGTCCAGGGTAAACACGCTTTTATCTACCGTGTCCTGATCAAACGGTAGCCCGTCTTTTACCTGATCTTCGCATGTATCCCCCAGGTAGATTCTCACATAGTCGTACGATCCGCCGTTCGCCTTCAAATTGCTGTTCCCGTCGTCAATTATATCCTGCTCAAATTTCGTCCGGGCGGCGGTCGCCGCATCCGTTACATACTGCCGTACGTCTATGTCCGGCTTATCTTTGTCCTTATCCCCCGTAAAGAAGGAAAAGACGCTGCCGAATATGGCGCCTCCCGCCTGCACCGGTATCATAATTATCTGAAAAATCAGTATAAAGGCCGTAACGATTATGATCAGGGGCATTATTATCTTCCGCGCCGCGGCTTTTACGAGCATCTGGATCGCGTTGGCGGCTGCCTTTACAACCTTGACAGCCGCCCTTTTTACCATGTTTCCCACTTTGCCGGCCGTTTTCGCCAAACCGTTGGTTTTTACGCTCTTAACAACCTTTACGGTTGTCTTTACCACGGATACGCCGCCTTTTACCGCATAAATAGGCGTTTTTACCGCCGTTTTTCCTACCGTGTAAACGCCCTTTACGGCTTTGGGGCTGTACTTTACGGCTGTAACCGCGTATTTTCCCGCCGTAACGGACGCCGCGAACGCCTGTGTTCCTATCCCTTCGTTTTTTCCGACCATTCCGCCGATGGCGACAACGGAGGAACCGCCAATCTTGATCCCCTTAATGCCGACTTTGACCGCGCTTTTGACCGAAATTTTCCCGACAAACCACGTCGCCCTGAAACCGAGTTTAAAACCGCTTACGATAATCTTTCTTACCAGATGCTGCGGTATCGGTATAGTGCCTTTTATGACGCCGCGCACCACCGTGTATGTTTTTTTTGCGGTCGCGGCCACGGCTTTCGCGTTCGTTTTTACCGCATCCGCGACTTTTCCAGCGACGCGCGTTACCGCCACCTTCGTGTATGCGGCCGCATACTTTATGTTGTCGATGGGCATGGAAAGGAAAAAGATTGTCCCTTTGGCGGCTTTCCAAGTGCCCCTGACCACTTTCAGGGTCACTTTGGCGCCGCCTATCACGCCCGGCGTGGCTGCCTGCGCCGCCTTCCAAACCTTAATGCCCGTCTCGGCGACGGTTATGTACGCGGCTACGGCCTGCGCCCCGGTGCTGCCCTGCAAATTGTATAAATTTTTTACATTCTGCTTGCCGTCGCCTATCAGGCTGCGCCCGGGCGCCGTGAACCCCATTTGTGGCTTTACCGGCGAACGCGCGGTATAAGGGTTAATCACGGCCGCCGCTTTTTCGGCGTCGCGGATACTTGTATTCTGCGTTACCGTTATGCTGCCCGCGGGCTTTTTTTCGGTTTGCGATACGGGCTTATCGTTATTTATCCCGGTTCGCGCGACATAGGGGTTTACCGTTTCCGGTCCTGCGGCCGCCTGCCGTATGGCCGTGTTTTGCGTTATGGTAATGCCGGGGTTGCGGGGTATCTGCGGCTTGTCGTCCATTTCAATCCCCTTTTTATGTGTTGAACAGCCGTTCAACGCCGTTAAACAGGTGTTTTACCGTGTTGCGCCGTACTAAACAACTCTTTCGGCTACCCGCGAATTGTGCAGGCTGTACCGGCTCTCGGCCGCCTTTTCCTGTTGCGCTTCGCTCAAAATGTCCTCCACCGTTTCGGTCGTGTACTCCTCCCCAAACTTTGTGGACATTAATTTATACAGATAGCTCCGCTGCGGGAAATGATCCACGAAAGGCACGATAACCTTTTCGGCGAAAAGCAGCCCGCAGCCGGCATCCGCGCGGTTTACGAAACTCATTTGCGTCTCCGATATATTCAACATTTCGGAGAGTATTTTGAGATCCTCCGGCGACTGGTTTAGGAGCATCAGGAAATCGCTGTTGGCGATCATGCTGCGCGACATCTCCGTCGCCAGAACGTCGGTCATATTTTGTGTGATCCCCGTCATCACCAAGCCATATTTCCTGCCCCTCTTGTATAGTTGTTGCAGGAAACGGCTGCTGTACTCATTCTGAAAAAGTACATGGATCTCGTCCACGTAGCAATACGTCCGGACGCCCGCCGTGAAGTTGGTCATCAGGCGGTTCCATATGAAATCCAGGATAATCAATAGGGCGATCTGCTTCAGCTGCTCGCCCAAATCCTTTACGTTGAAGACGACGAACCTGCCGGTGTAATTCACGTTCGTTTTATGGCTGAAAACGTTCATTGAACCTTTCGTGTAATATTCCACGCCGTCCGCCATCAGCTGCCCGTCGGTCGTGCCTCGCTCCTTGTATAATTCCTCCTGCAAATCCAGCAGCGTCGGCAGGTATTCGGGATCGAAATCGTGTACCAGGTAATTCCTGTAGGCCCGCCGGACGGCGCGGTCTACTATGGTTTTTTGCTGCGGGGTTATTATTGTTTCGCTGTTTTTGCCCACGGAAATCATGCTCTGTATGATGGACATGATAATGTCGCTCTTTTTCTGCAGGGCCTTCGTTTTCCGTATTTCTATGTCGAGCTCGTCCTCGTCGTCGAGGCCGTAATCCGCGGACATGTCCATCGGATTCACGTAATTGCTGCTCTCCATGCTTATATTCACCCGCGTGCCGCCGAACGCCCGGGCAAATTCGCCGTATTCGTTTTCCGGATCGATTACGATCACGGAAGTCTTATCGCTCTGCAAAAGCACGTTCAGCTGCTCGCGTTTCGTGGCGAATGACTTCCCGGATCCGGAGCTCCCGAGTATAAAGCCGGAGGGGGTTTTCATGCTCGTTCTGTCGCACAATATCAGGTTCCGGCTCATTTGGTTCAAGCCATAGTAAAAACCGCCGATTTGAAACAGCTCCTGCGCGGAAAATGGAATGAAAACGGCCGTCGCCTGTGTGGTTAAGGCCCTCTCAACATAAATTTTGTTGTATGTGGGCACACCCAGGGGCAGCGTGCATTTAAAGGCGTTTTCCTGCTGGTACGCGAACGCCTGCAGCTGGCAGGTCTTTTGCCTTGCGCGGCTCTCCAGTATCTTGCAGCGTTCGTCAAGCTCGTCCAGTGTGGCGCCGCAGACCATCAGCGTGATGCTCACAAAAAACATCTTCTGGTCATTGTTCTGGACATCGTCCAGTAACTTTTCGGCCTGGCTCAGCGATTGCTTCAGGTCGTGGCTGATCATGTCCGGCGAGTAGCCGGATCTCAGCGCCCTTTTTTCGCTCTCTATCTTATTCGATTCCATCCCCGTCAGCTGCTTGCGGATCAGCCGCAGCGCCTTGCTTTGCGCCAACGGCTGTATATTTATCGTCGTGACGAGTGGGAACTCAACATCCACCAATTCCGACAAAAATGTGTCAACCAGGCTGTTCGGCAGGTTGCTCACGAACATGCACCTGTAGTATTCGTCGTCGATCATATAATGCGAACGCTCAAAACGGAAGGAAGTGGGGGCGATATAGTCTTTTGAGGACAACCCCTGCTCCTTTAGAAAGTCGAAATTTACGTTAAATTCGCCCTCGTGTCCCTTCCGGAATTTGTCGTGCAGCATAGCCAGGCGTTCGTCCGTCGTCAGCATTTTGCCGTCCGAGCCGATCCGCCGCAGGTTTGTTATTACTTCCGCGTCAATCTTGTGGAACCGCAGCAGCGCCTCATAAGGCGTGTCGCAGTCGATAGTGACCGTCACGTATTTGGTGATTTTTATGTCGTTGCGGCCGCTCATAAGCTGCTGCCGCAGAATGGCGTTATACTCGTGGCGGTGTAGGTCGTAATCGTCGCCCTTATCCCCGTAAAAAATCTTTCGCTCCTGTTCGGACATGGATACCACATGGTTGTCAATAGTGATCGCGATATTCGTATCGTCATTGAAATAGTTTAAAAATTGACCGTATTTTTCAAAGATATTCCGCTGCTCGTCTTCCTGGGCGACTAGGTAGTTTATGTCCTGCATTATGTATGTCTTCGAGTATTTGTTCGCTTCGACCTCAAACATGCCTTCTTCGTAATCCGTGATGTAGGGTATGGAAAGCTGCGTCGTCCGTGGTATAACCGTCGCCTTGCGCCGGCGTTTCATTTTGGCGTTTTTCTTTGATATCCGGCGCTTGCCTATCCGTATGTCTTCCTTTCGTTTCGCCAATTGAAGGTTTTGCCACCGTTTCATCATGGCGCGTTCCTTTTTGGTTTGCACGTAATACGGGTTTTCCCGGCGTTTTCCCTCTATGGCTTTTATCTTCGGTTCGAGCTTTGCCAAACTTTTCTCGTATTTGTTTTTTGGCGGCTTTTTCTTTTTAGCCTTTTTGTCCGCTTCGCCGTTGTCCGCGGTTTTTTCTTTGGGTTTGGGCATGAAGAAGCCCGTTAATATATTTACGCGCTTTTTTTCAGTAACCGGCGCTTTTTTGTGTTTCGCAGGCTTGGGTTCGCGTCTGTTCCGCTTTGGGAAGCGTAATTTTCCTTTTAAGGTAGCCAAGGCTGTCTTTATTTTGCCTGTACGTCCCGGTCCGCCGCTGTCCCGGCCGTCGTCGTCCCGGGCGCCGCCGTTCTCCGCGTCGGCTCCGATGGCTTCCGGCCCGACCATGTCGTCCTCCAAGCCGTCCGCGTGGTCTTCCGTGGCCGTCGCTTCATTTTTCCCCTTCTTTTTGGGCGCCGGTATTCGCTTTTTAGGCTTTATGAGCGCCAACAGGCTTTTCAATTCGCTTTCCGGGTAATCCGGCTCGTCCACGTCGTCCGTGTCGTGATCTTCTTCTATGTCAACAGCCATTGCGCTGCTATTAATCTCGTATTTTTGGCCGTAATTCTCATTTGTTTTACCGGTAAGGCCGTTTGTACCGCCCTCCGCCTTTTTGCTGGTTATTTTATATAACTTCGGCGCAGGCGGTACGCCCTGTCCGTCCGTTTCATCCAGCTTCGCGTTTTCTATCCGCGTTACCTGTGCTATTGGCTTGTTTGGCGCGTCAGGGCTGCCGGTTTGCCCTTTTTTCCCCGCCAATTTATACAGCTTTAACGGCTGGCTCCCGATTACCGCGTCATCAAAGGTTTGCGGCAGCGCCGGCGGCTGCGGGGCGTTCGCCGGTTCGTTTTCCGTCCGTGTTTTGCCCTTCGCGCTTACCGTATACAATTTTGGCATATCACCCAGGGGCTTATAAGCTTCCAGGGCAGGTTTAGTAATGATTTGGGGCCTTTCCGTCCTTATTTCTGAAACCCGCGCGGTTCCGGTTGCTTTTTTCCCGGTTGTCAGGGTGTACAGTTTTATCGGTTCATCGTACATTCTGAGCGCGCCGGCGCTTTCCGTATCCGGCGGGGGGCTTTCGGCGTCCTGTTCCCGTATACCGGGCCCCTGTGCGGCAAGTTCCGGTTTGCCCGGCTCCCGCGTTGTCGCTATATCCGGCTCTGTCACGGCCGGTTCCGCTATATCCGGCTCCGTCGCGGACGGTTTCGGCACATCCGGCTCCCGCGTGGCCGGTTTCGGCACGTCCGGCTCCCGTTCGGCCGGCTTCGATACATCTGGTTCCGTCGCACTCAGTTTTGGTACATCCGGCTCCACTGTAGCCGGTTCCGTCGTTTTTTCCGGCTCCCGCGCCGGTTTATCCGTTTCCGCAGCCTGTATGCCGCCGTTTTGCGCACCGGTTGCCCGCTCGGGTATCTGTTCAGTCTGTATGCCGGCCGGCTTCAGTGGCGGCGGGCTTGGCCGCGCCGCGATCTGTTTACCGTCAGCCGCGGGAATCACAGCGCCGGTTTGGTTTCCCTCAATCACTTTTGTAACCTGCGAGGGCGTCGCCACGGGATCCGGTTCCCCTCTGTCAATTCCGGAGGCCCGCGCCGCCTTCGTGAAAAGTAATACTGTAAGGTAAACTTGATAGCAGTTATTTTTATTGCTGAATATATGCAGGATTTCGGCGGCTTTTATATCTATCGTATCATTTACCGCTATTTCCCGTGCCTGCCCGTACGCCGCGTTTACAAAGAAGGTGTACCATTTGACCGCGTTCGGCTCCGCGCCGGCGGGCCTCCCCGGTTCGTCCGCACTGAGGATGATCCGCCATGCCTGGCCGTCCGTCGCGTCTAATTTCTTCAGTACCGTCATGCCGTTCGCCGTGACGGTCAGCCGGCAGTAATCGGGCGCCCGCGCGCCCGTGAACACTTCGGCCTTGTCAATTACCAAGTTATAGTCCGTATCCGCGTTTCCGCCGCCGTCCGTTTCAACGACGCCGTGTACGATGTTTATCAGGCTGCCGGCCTCCTGATCCAGCACGAGTTCAAACGCGCCCCCAGTGAAGGTAACGTTCCAGGCTACCGGCTTTTCCTGCAGCATACCAGCCGAAACGCGGCCGTATAGCTTCCCGTCGTTTTTCTTCAGTGCTTGCCGCGTGTCCAGGTATTCAATGCGGTACCCCTGTCCGGCGCAATGTATCATTGGCTTTTCCCCGGCTTCCTGGCAGTTAACAGTTCTTTATTCAAATCTTCGAGCTTTATCTCCGGCAGTTTCCCCTGCGCCTCAAATTCTTCGAGAAGAAAGGCGCGTTCCAGGCTCGCGTTGTAAAAATACTTCCGGGCCTTGCCTTTCACCTTGCCGCTGTAATTCGTGAACCCGTCCCTGATAAGATCCTCTTTTTTCGTTTGCTCCTGCCAGTCTCTCAGGCAGTTCGAGCTTTTATATATCCGTTTGATCGGATAAATGAAGTACAGGAAAATGCAAACCGCGAATTTTTCGGCCGGCATCCCGTTCATGCGGAAGAAGCCGATGGCTCCCACCGGGATAGCGATCAGTATAACTATCCAGCTTATTACGTCTTCAGGCAAATATTTCCGCCCATATATGTAAACGGGCACGCATACCCCCACGGCCACTACTGCGGATATAATCTGCCGCGCCGTGAAGCCCGCAATGATTTTTTCTTTGTAGTCCCGGATGTCCTTCGGGATATACGCGGTAAGTATATCGTTCGCCGCCTTTCCTTCTTTTTACGCGTCCAGAATGGACTTTGCTAAAGAACCGGATTTTGTTACAGTGACCAGCAAAACGATGGCCCCCAATAATAAACCGCCCACTATTTTCCCCAGATCCGCACCGTCCTCCAAGGCGTTTTTCATTATTGTCTCAACCATCGCGTTATATATAGCTATGGCGAGGACGATAAAAAAGCCTTGCAGGCAGTTGGCCGCGAAACTCATGATGAATTTCCAAAACAATCTCGCCTGATGGCCTTCCAGAATCAAAAACGCGCACGGTATCGGCGCTATCGCTATGTGCAGCAGCAATTCTATGGTTCTTCCGTAGGCCATGACCAAAATGATGATTCCGGTCAGCCATATGATCAAAAACCCTATGCCTATTGTCGCCAGCATGCCTATTGCCTGAAGCAGGTTCAGTTTATCCAGCGCCTTGTGCAAACCGGCGTCAACCAACGTCGCCATTGTGCTTGCGCCGTCGGCGTTGACCTGGGCTATCAGCGCGCCGCCTGTCGCGTATATAGCCTTCATCAAATCAGCCGCCACATCCAGCGCCACATAGGTTAAAACCAATTTGGCGCCGATCTTAAACCCGGTCTGCCATTTCAGGATATCTTCCTGCGTCAGTATTTTTAGAAATTCGATTACAAAACACAGTCCCAATATGGATATTGCAATGGGCCTTATTGCGATGCTTATGCCGTTCACGAGATCGTACATCGGCCCTTCAAATATTTTCGTCGTAAGCACGGCCCGCGCTTCATTTATGGAAGCGTCCAAGGCGGTGACGAAAGACATAATCATACCGACAACCCAATCGGTCATTCAGTTTCACCGCCTTTTACAGTGTGTCGGCGTTTCGTTTTTCGTTACTCCGGGTTAATTTTCACGTTCGTCTTTTTCTTCGCTTAAAAATGTATGCCTTTCATTCCATTTCTTCGTTCCGAAAAACCCGAGCAGGAGCAAACATCCTATTGCGAGTGGGATTATATTGTCCTTCAGCTTGTCCAAAAAGCCTTTTTGTATCGTTTTGGCAACGTCGGCTTCATCGTTACGTACTTCTTGTCCGTTATCCGGTGTTGAAACACTCGCCGCGGGGGCCTGCGCCGGGCTTCCATCCTGCACCAGGCTTCCCTCAAGGGCTTTTGCCGGGTTCCCTTCCGTGTCGCGTGCGTTTGCCGGGGTTCCATCCGCGTCATTGGCTTGCGCTTGGCTCTCTTCCGCGCAGTTTGCCTGCGCCGGGCTTCCTCCGGCGCCTCCGGCCCGCGCCGTGCCGCCTCCGGCCCGCGCCGTGCCGCCTCCGGCCGCCGTGTTCGTCGTCAAGCAGTTTCCGTTTTGGCTATTGCCGCCCGTCGTTTCGCCTTTTGCCTGTCCCGCCTGTTTCAGCTTCGCGTATTCCTCTATGACGTTAACAAAATCGTGTTCTTTTACGTAATAGTCCCATTCCCAATCCAGTACC
>Ga0123357_10009567_pt1 | contig 12242 bp, 11 predicted proteins | sample TergutEmb28metaG_FD_89873 | JGI IMG/M metagenome (GOLD analysis project Ga0123357, IMG submission 89873) | Embiratermes neotenicus P4 segment gut microbial communities from Petit-Saut dam, French Guiana - Emb289 P4 | ecosystem: Host-associated > Arthropoda: Insects > Digestive system > Gut ...
AATAGCCACTCTTCGCAGTTTTGAGTAGGCGCCTTAGAAGAGGCCGGGGGAGGGGGGGGGGGCAGACGGACAAATTAATACCGACTGCACCTAACAAACTGTTTGCGATGAAATGGCGGCCGCCGGGTCGTGGGCAAATAACGACTGCCGACCACTGCGGGGAGAGTTTTAGCGGAGGAACGACGTACAGTGTGAGCCGTGCGTTGTTAGGGACAGTGGCGTACCCAGGAATTTTGTTCGGAGGGGGTTCCACAAATTCAGTTGAGGACGGACAACAGAGAGAACGGGAATCTGGGGGCGGTAACCCCATAGTCAGGGGTTCTGGAGGCAGCTGTAATTTGGTAAACGAAATTGCATTTCATATAGTAAAATTTGCTTAATTTTTGGTACTTTGAGACTATTTATGATGACAACCAATTTAGTTGTTATTGCTAATGTAAAACAATTGTGAACCTGGGTAGTTTTAGAATTTTACTGCCTTTTTTCTGAACATCTTGGGGTGTTGGCGTCCTAAATTCAGCAATTTTTAACAGTTTTCACAATCGGGTTGAGTTTGGCACGATTTTGGAGGGCCTACGGAATTTCGGGGGGGGGGGGTTGAAACCCCTCCCCCCAATTCAGTACGCCACTGGTAAGGGACAGTGCGGATTGTAGTGACGACTGTGAAGTTGCTTGGCCTATCGGCGACAATGTCCCAAAGTGTGTCGTATTTGTAACACAGTGTGTAGTTCGCAGTTACGTTCGGATGTATTTAATGGGTGAGTCGACAACAGCAGCCCAGTATGTCTGGTGTTGTAACAAAGAGTGTAGTTTCCAGTGACGACCTTTGGAAACTGATCATTTTGTCGCAAACGCCAGCCGCCCGGTATGTCACTGGAAACGAATATAGCATGTGTGTGATAATGTTCCGAATATCTCACCTGTAAACAACCTTTTATGACATGAAATACCCTCAGTTGTGTGGGTTACCCCTAGGAATTCCAACTGCCGTTCTAATAAATCCGTTTAACTTCTTTCTTTAATCCTAATTAATGAGAATTAACTCAAAAATTTTTAATGAGATTATGAGTCTTTCATGGCACTGGGGATTTAGGCCATGGGATTCAGCGCTGTACAGTATGCTAGACTGTAGTCAACGCCTTGGAGGAACCTTTTGCCTCTGTATGCTATTCTGAAACGTCATTGAGCATCTACAAGGCTATATGGAGCCGAGATTCAGAAACTTGAGGGTTTTTTGACTGTGCATCTTCCTCATGAAACAAAGTGAAATGCCAACTTGATGCAACTAGGTAATTTTATTGATATATTCTTAGCTCGACATGATTCGGGTACATACGCCCATCATCAGGAGCATTAGATGTTGTGTTGCAGCATATGGTTTTCTGCACCGAGTTTTTGGATGGGTGGTGGTCTTGAGAGCCGCTGCATAGTTAGTATGTACGGTGCAGATGGTGCCGTGCGGTCGCACGGCACAATCCGCACCGTACACACGACCTACCCCGTACAGAAAACCATACGCTGCAACTCAACATATAATGCTCCTGATGATGGGCGTATGTACCCGAAATATGTCGAGCTAAGAGTACATCAATAAAATTGCCTAGTTGCATCAGGTTGGCATTTCACTTTATTTAAAGTTTCAGAAGTTCAAAATTGTAAAACGAGGTTTATTTTTGGAATAAAATGTTTGAACATTTTTAGACGCGATGAACGATGACAATTTTATTGTTTTAGTACATAAGTAAATAAACCACTGAGAGGCAGGATAATTTCCTCTCTGCTGGTCTCTATGTCCTATTAGAGCGTGGCCCCATGTGGAATGCACAAGGCCCAGCAGTCCTACAGCTAATTTACCTAATCCAACAAGAACATGACTGCATTAAACATTAAAGCAAAATTCATCGGTTTCATTAAAAATACCTACATTCGTACTATAAGAGTTTAAAGGACTTACATTTATTTATAGTTATAACAGCGTATAATATGGGGAAATGACCGTTCTGTGCTGTACTACCAGTACACAATCCAAAATAATTTTCTGTTTTATGTTTCTATCCCATTTCAATCTACTCACTCAGTAAGATTTTAAATTACACAACCAAAAACTTGGATACTTCTAAAGTACGCCACATTTCTTGCAGACAGATGCGCCCACTCCTCCGAAACTCGCCGAAATTCTACTAGACTACACTGGGCCCAAAACAGAAGATGGTAATATTCACTGCAAAAGTCATATTACGATATTACACACTTGCAAATCCATAAATATATAAGCTTATATACACAGATATAGACATAGGCGTAACTTGGGGGGAAGCAGGGGGGGGGGCAAATGCCCCTTCAATATTTTTCTACATAAGAATAATTTTTTTGCTACTGAGTTGAAAAGGAACAAATAAAAAAATAAATAAATATTTTCAAAACAATTATGTGAGCGGTATAAGATGGAAAAAATGAAACACGTTCAAACAAATCTTTCCTATCTTTGCAACTTGACTACTAAGTAAATTAACCCTTTAAACGCCGAGTTAAGTCCCATCTGCCCTTCGTTAGCATTATTCGGAACTCACCATATTCTCCACGTTAGCAGGTAAAGGGTTAAGGTTCCTAATAACCATGGTCAATTTTGCCCCCCTCTCTCCAATGCTATTAGCCAAGTTACGCCTATAGGTATAGATATAGATACGTATGAATATGGATATAGATATGAATACAGGTATATAGATTTAGATATGTTCAAGAGAACGTGGTCTTCTGGAATGCGGCACGGTGTAATTTGGTACACAGGTACCCGCGTTTCAAGAAACGTGCTGCCCACATCTTTATGACATACTTCTACCCTGAGGCAGAATATCGCGCCGAAACCTGAATACTGATCTGCAAACTACACGGCGTCACAGCCCAGAAATCGGTAGCCTTTAACACTGACCGACGTCACAAAATCAGTTCTAATGTAATTACAATGACCACATCTGTACGAACTGGCCGATAAATATGCAATAATCTGACATCAGTGTATCTAGTTCAGCAGCTGGTTGTCACAGTTCACTGCAAACTTCAAGCTTTAACTGACACACGCAAATAATTGCACAATGTTGTGTTTGAATCAACTTCTACCATTCATTTTAAAAAATTCTAATAAAAAAATTTTCACAAATTTGAGACTATATCCTGTCATTTGCCTGTATGGATTCGGGAGAACCACGGAAAACCTCAATACTGAGTCATGAGAACAAGGTCTGAACCTGAGACCTGCCTAACATAACATAGGGTTCCTAACGATTCGACCAGCATGTTTAGTTGGTTGGGGTTGTGAAACGAGCGTCCTCTTCAGAATACGGGACAAGCACAGAATTTTGTGGTGACAAAGACTTTTAACGCATACATTTAGCCGGGCATAAATTAGTCACAGTAAAGGTAAAGGTCAAGCAGTCCCGTTACAGGCCTGGAATGGCTCAGAGGGTTCCAGGAAGTTAAGGTTCCCAGATTACATGACAACGGCACAGGATGGCGGTAAGGTTGTCAGCCTTACGCACCGGCCGCCTTTAGCCCTAGGAAATAGTCGTGGTACGCATTTCTGTTAGAGGCTAAGTCGACCCCAGGGCCATAGTGCGATCGGAAGGACTTTATGTCAATGAAAATTCCAACGACACCAGCTGGGATCGAAACAGCGACCTCCCGATTTGTAGCACAGCACCTTAACCACTGCGCCACCGCGGTCACCCAAATTAGTCACAGTGTCTCTAGCTAAATTACGAGTCATTACTTCGTCATTAAATTGTCAGTGTCAACACAAGACCGGTAATTTCCTTTTCCGGGTTACCACGTTTAGTTGTTAACTGCCACGCTGCGTCGAGTCGGTGTGCGATGTTGAATTCGTATTACGTGAAATTCAGAAGCTGTTGTTCTGACGCGCGACGAACTTACAAGAAGAACTTCCAGCCGCTTATACTTGTATTGCGTGTTTGCAATAATGCCGGATACACATCAGCAGCAGCAGACCCAATCCCTCTGTACCTTCGAACAACTACTGCTGTAACTGCAAAGATTTAATCAGCTGTAAACCCCTTGTTACAGCTGTTCAGAAACTACGAAACTGGATACTGACTGGGATCGTTCTACACCGATGAGTGGTTTATACTCTATACCTGATTATTCAGCTCAACATGATGACGAGCTTTGTGCAAGACACAAGCCTCTGCCATTTGTCTCCCCACTCAACATTATCTCCCACACCAAACAAAAATCCCATTTACGAAACACATATATTAAACAATATAATTTAATCTGTGTTTAAAGACAAATAACGCGCACAGTCTCTGTCAGTACTCTAGGAACAGAGTGTAATATTCAAGGGGCATCACAGGTTGCTGCTCTGTCACGCAGGAAGACGCAGTAGACTCATACAGACGCTTTCACGCAGGACTGACATACCTCGCGGTAGAGCATGTCCGTTTATGTAACCTGAACACACCATGCTTGGAATGTGCCTGAGCGTGTATGCGAATAAAGGCCATTCCATCCTGCATTCTTATGTCTCATTGTTTGTAGAGTTTGCTGTTTTTAGACGCGTTCGCAAAATTGCGAAAGACGAGTATTAGTTTCGTCATGCCTGTCCGTTCGTCCGTCCGTCCGTCCGTCCGTCTTATCGCCTGTCTGCATGGAACAACTCGGCTCCCACTGGATGGAGTTTCATGAAATTTGACATTTGATTATAGTTCCAAAATCTGTCGTGAAAATTCATGTTTCATTAAAATCGGACAGAAATAATGGGTACTTTACACGAAGACCAATACACATTTACAAGCATATCTCTCTCAGTTCCTATTAGAATGAGAAATGTTTCAGATAAATTCTACAGCAAATCAAAATACAATTTACGTAAAATAACTTTTTTCAGAAATCGTGCCTTTTATGAGTCTATATGGAAAAATTCTGTATAGCCGGGCAGGCCACAGCTGACAATAAGGTGTATGCGCAGTGTATGATGGAAACCTAACGCTACAAACACAGACTCACAATATATAACACTTGTTGCCTTTCCACTGCAACAATGGTTGCACGAACATGTCTCAGCGTCACGTTATACGTACATTGCCTGTCTTGTTTTATGTATGAAAACACGAACGATAGAAGATATTTATCTGAAGGGTCCTCTCTAGATTTTATTGAACTCTGCAGGTAATATCCTATTTTGAGGAACATTAATTTCAACTACTACGGAAAGAGTAACTTAAAAAAATAAGCACACGGTGCATTAGTAAATTTGTGTAATGCCGTGCGTTCAAATGTGAACAAACATTTTCTGAGTATCAAGATAAAAATCGCTGTGCTTTTGTCTCGCTGATAACCATGCCTTTGACCACATTTATCGCTAGTTTTTGGAACTAGACTTCCATATGCACACCCATAGCACACGCAATACCATGGTGTTTGTTTCTTCTTGCTATAACCATTATGGAGCCCAACATAGTCGTGAATAGATTTCCCGGCTACATAACTTGGGAAGTCAGTCTTCACTCTTGTTTTTAAACAACAGATGTCAAGCCAAGCTTATGGTAAAATGTGCATTTCTTGTCCATTAACACACGCACTTTCCTTTGGCATTACGAGATGCAGGATTACTCTGCTGGAAATACGTATCTCGTTTGTGGGAAATGACACCGTTGAAGCTTGGCGCTCCTGTCGCGCGAGCCAATCCTGCGTGAAATAACAACGCCATGTAGCTATTGTGTAAATGAAGTGAAGCCGGGTCCCCGTAGAACATGGTACACTTAATGGGACTCGGTGTCCAAGTAAGTGCGTTGAGGTCCCTGCCCCTGGGGAAATGCAGAAGCAAGACAGGGCGGATTCAAAGAGGGAACACACCGCTGCCGCGAGAAAGAGTGGGCATGGTGTGGTAAACTGAAGACATTTTCTGCGCCAGCCGGTGTGAAAAAAAACAGTGGCCGCACAGCACTCTCCATTGGTGAGCAAATGTATTTTATGTTGCTAGTGGCGTGAATATGGCAGTTACAGCGGAGGGGTGTGTGGAAATTCGTTCGTAAGACGCAGATCTCAGGTTCGAACTGTGTGTTCCTTTCTAGGCCACCCGTCCGGTATACAACAGTAATTCAAAATTATTTAAGCACATCATACTTAACATTCTCGCACTACTGTTCCAGAAACCCTCTTCGCCTGGTATAGCGAAAGGCGAAAGGCGAAAAGAAAATGGATTCTATTCCTGATACAAGACGAAATTTTTTGCTTTTCCACAGAGTTCAGAGACGACTTCATAGCATGTTGCTGAAGTATGCAGAAGGACAACACTGTCCTCAGCTTAATAAAATTGAAAATATTGAAACTTCATAGGAATTTCGGCGCAATTTAGATATGCCAGATCGCCTCTTAATTTCATAATATGAAAGAATTTACCAAATTCCTGTCACCGATTCACATTTCAGGCAGAAGTACAGTAATCGTATGCACTTCGCTACAGACTGTATCACAAGCTAGAGATCAGTAACGGTGTAAAATAACACATTTAGTACTTAGTACGTTATGATTTCTCATGCTAATTAACTGCCTAGAGCAGAGTTCTCTTTGAGGCAAAGACGTTCATATACGTAAGATATCTTCCTTCCACCTCTTAATGATCCGGAAGGATCACTGCCGTGACCAAAAGAGCCTTTTCTCGATTTTCTCCCAAATCGAGGGTATGTTCCACAATCTACCCAACCATAATTAATTTAGTTCAAAATTTCAAGCCTGGAATCCATCTATTTACGAAATTATATTTTCTAGGATACGACACAGTGTTACTGGGTAATTGGTTCCCGACGTTTCGGAGTCACTATGTTCCTTTGAAAGTCAGGGAACCGATGAGAGTCAGTGTTTTCCAAACTTTGCTAATTGTGGCTTTGAAAAATAACCACTAATCCTCACATCCTTGCTGACATAAATACAGAGTATTCAAATGACAGGTATCCAGAATTATAAACGTATAATAGAATAACTGTGGGCCGGGTAGCTCAGTCGGTATAGCGACTGACTACGGACTGGACGGTCCAGAGTCGAATCCCGGTGGGGACGAGATTTTCCGCCCGTCCAGACCGGCCCTGGGGTCCACCCAGTCTCCTGTACAATGAGTACCGGGTCTTCCCCGGTGGTAGAAGGTGGCCGGGGCGTGGGGCTGACCCCCCTACCCCCATATAGTGCCAAAGGTCCTAGAAAAGAGTAGCGCTATACCTCTACTCACCCTAAGGGCCTGCATGGCCTATAAAAAAGGTTGAAAACCTACCTAATAGAATAACTACGAATATATACCAGTAATATACGTAACAACGCATTGCATGATTTGACTTTAATTACTGATCGTCGCTCGTTTCGCGAGTACAAGGGGCTTCTTATTTAATGCTCTAACGGTCATACGAAATAAACACATCGCCGATTAGAGAATTTTGCGTTTATTTTTGGCAAGACATCATACTTCAAAGCAGCCATTACAGGTACGTATCATTATTAAAGTGTAATATTAACCAATAAACCCAAAGGTACAGATCCAATATAATGGGTTTTGCTCAACACTGTTACATGTTTCGGCTGTCTATATCAGCTATCATGAGTTAGGCATGGGATCACAAAAACAGTAAAAACGGGAGAGGCCTACCTGATGATGGCTGATGTAGACAGCCGAAACACGTAGTAGTGCTGAATAATAACCAGTATACTAGATCTAATATATTGTGTTTATCGGTTAATATAACGCTTTAAGGCTAGGTAATAAACAACGGGTCGATGTCACCTAAGAAATGTATACTTGGATCCCTGGGAGCACAATGGGAACCGCTCGGACTGGCAGTGACGCAGAATCTGAACCCATAAAAACAGACAATACAGCTGTGAAAACCTCAAAACTCTAATTTCTGTACCAGCAGCATTTAACAGTTCAATTCCTACTCCAAAGAGAACACAGTGTGTCTGCATTATAAAGCACAGTCGTTAAATTCAGTATTAGAACGGACTTGGCTGACATACGAAACAACTACATATACGGTGTGAAAAAAAAAAGCAAAGCTATATATGTTCAAGACAGATCTACACAGTGTTGCCCCTAAAATTTAAAGAGTTAAGATCCATTCTAATATTACCCTCCCACGTGCGCCAAGGTGCCCCAAATTTCACTCTCCCTTCCGGTTCCCCAACTACAGTTTTCCAAGATCGTGCGCATTCCTCATGCCTAACATATTACGTGTTGCACAAAAAGCTTCTTTCTGCCAATAATTTTTCCATCTTTCCTCATCAGTCAGCCACTTTATCCCATTCTGTCTCTTTCCTCTCACTCCATTGAATTTCAATCCAAAGGAATCCTTGAGAACTCTAAACCATTCTTCTCCGTTCATTCACTTCAATGCAGGTGGAGCTGTTCAACCTAACAACACACTTCAAAGTGTGAGGTCGGTAGGTCGCCAGATTTAAGCAGCAATCTGAGGAAAGGAAGGCCTTACGAGATTCCGTTTGACATAGGCCTTTGAGTACCTAATGGTCTATGAAAGTAATTGGATTATTGGGGGCTTGGAAGCCGCCATCATCAGCAGAAGCGAAGTTGTATGCGCGATGTTGCAAAGTGGCGGACTGAATGTATGTTGGTTGCATAAGGAACAGGAAAAGAGCGAAGAGCCTAAACAGAACGAAATGCTTCCTGTAGCTGCAGCACCGATTTGAGAGTGTGTACTTATGTATCTATGTATGTACGTATCAGAGTTATGTATGTACCGTACGTACATATGTATATACTTATGTACCTACGTATTTATATCTGGATATATCCATGTATGTTGTATGCATGCATATATGAATGTGTGTGTGTGTGTGTGGATATGTGTGTATATAATTATGACATGTCTTTATGATAGTGCAGATAAACAACATCAGGCAATTTGGTCAGTTTTCTGTTGCTGCCTACATTACAGAATGCAGTACGGAAGCTATCAAATATCAGCACATGCCACGAAGGGTGGGGGACAGTGAAGGTTTGGTGCCACGTATTACTAACCTTGACGCTAGAAGTGAGTGGCCAGGTTCAAGCCAAGGCTACTTTACGTCAGCGACAAGAATAATTTGACACAACAAAGCACAATAAAAATGGAAAAGACTGAATCATATGGAGGTTCGTACACCTACTTTTCACCTCAGTATTTCTGTGACGATATCAAAGATAAAATAGCAGGATTATGTAGTACGCCTGCAGGAGAGTAGATACGTAGTATATACACAAAATCACAATAGACGAAACTGAAGTAAAGACGCCACCTGGAATGTCTAGGCGCAGAATGGAGTATAAATTTCAAGTTGGTTTTAATGAAAAGACAAATTAGAGTGTAGACTGGACTGATGTAGCTCTGGGTACAGACTGGGAGTGGACTGATGTAGCTCTGAGTACAGACTGGGAGTGGACTGATGTAGCTCTGAGTACAGACTGGGAGTGGACTGATGTAGCTCAGGGTACAGACAGGGAGTGGACTGATGTAGCTCAGGGTACAGACAGGGAGTGGACTGATGTGGCTCAGGGTACAGACAGGGAGTGGACTGATGTAGCTCAGGGTACAGACCGGGAGTGGACTGATGTGGCTCAGGGTACAGACCGGGAGTGGACTGATGTAGCTCAGGGTACAGACCAGGAGTGGACTGATGTGGCTCAGGGTACAGACAGGGAGTGGACTGATGTAGCTGAGGGTACAGACCGGGAGTGGACTGATGTGGCTCAGGGTACAGACATGGAGTGGACTGATGTAGCTCAGGGTACAGATCGGTGGTGGATTGGTGTGGCTCAGGGTACAGAGCGGTGGTGGATTGGTGTGGCTCGGGGTACAGACCGGTGGAGGATTGGTGTGGCTCAGGGTACCGACCGGTGGTGGATTGGTGTGGCTCAGGGTACAGACCGGGAGTGGACTGATGTGGCTCAGGGTACAGACAGGGAGTGGACTGATGTGGCTCAACGTACAGACCGGGAGTGGACTGATGTAGCTCAGGGTACAGACCGGTGGTGGATTGGTGTGGCTCAGGGTACTGACCGGAAGTGAACTGATGTGGTTCAGGGTACAGACCGGGAGTGGACTGATGTAGCTCAAGGTACAGATCGGTGGTGGATTGGTGTGGCTCTGGATACAGACCAGTGGTGGATTGATGTAGTTCAGGGTACAGATCAGTAAAGGATCGATATGACTCAGGGTACAGACCAGCGAAGGATTTATGTTGCTCAGGGTACAGACCAGTGGTGCATTGGTGCATTCTTTAAACGCCTTAGCGAGGGTTCGACTTCTATAAAAACTAGGTAATATCTTGGGAAGCTGACTATTAGCTTCATGAAATAACGCGATCCATGGTTACAGGTACCTTGTTGCGCAAATAAATGTTTTTAACCTGAAAATAATCTAAATATTATTTAAATTCAGTTTCAAAGTCACGAAACATTTAATCTCCTCTTCAAATCCAAATGTCTTATTTCGATATAGGGAAATGGGGCTCCAAATTGTGATAATAAGACGATACCCTTCAATAAAATTAATGACAAAATATACAATTGTAATGTGAAAAATATGGCGACTGTTTTTTAAATTAAGAGTTAAAGTAACCACTAAAGTCGAGAGCGGACCGAGCGCATACCGAACATCGTACTGAAGCGTACCTAACAGGATCAGTCTACTGCCACATTTTGAAGTGTAACCTGGAATCCATTTCAGAGAAGACAGACAGTGTATGTATAACGCAATATCTAGGCGCGATCGTGCAACCATTGTTGCTGTGGCAAAGCAATAAGTATTACATGCTCTAAGTGTGTGTTTGAAGCCTTAGGTACCAATCATGCAATGGGCATGCGCCTTATTGTCAGCTGTGGCCTGTCCTGATCTACAGAATTTTTCCATATTACCTCATAAACGGCCGAATTTTGAAAAACAGTTATTCAATGTAAAAATGTAATGTTTTGATTTGCTCTACAACTTCTGTTTGAAACATTTCTCATTCTAAGAAGAAATGAGCAAGATATGATAAAAAAAATGTGTATTGGGCTTCATGTAAAGTTGTTCCTGTCCGATTTTAATGAAACTTGAATTTTCTCGACAGATTTTCAAAAAATCCTCAAATATCAAATTTCATGACAATCCGTCCAGTGGGAGCCGAGTTCCATCCGGACAGACAGGATGAAGCTAATGGTCGCTTTTCGCAATTTTGCGAAAGCGCCTGAAAAGTGCTCTGAAATGTTTTAATCCGAAGTAAAGTCAATGCTACCAGGCTTCAAGTTGCTTTTCAAATTGCAGAATTCTCGCAAACTTAATACCGTTGTATATTTTTCGGGCTTGAGAAACATGTCGGACAGATATATGAAACAGGACGTTACCTACACAGTGTCTCATTCTGTTATGTTTGTGACAGATCTGTGTGTGGCCGAATAAATTATATAGAGAGAATAATGGCTGTTAACTCTAAATTCTAAAACCCTGTCTCTGAATTAATACAAGGCAATAAAAGTAAAAAACGCCGGCTGTATGGAAATTTGAAGAGTCTGCTACGTTTGACTCTTGTAACGAAAGAAAATTTGAGTAGAATTTTCTTAACCTTTTTTCTGTCTATATGTGACTGGCTCCCAAAGGCCCATATTAGCACAGATCATATCAACAGGGCTTGTAACTATCGTGGAATATTTTCGAACTTCTGACCTCAAATACCTGTACAAACTTGTCTGCTATAAGGGTTCTTTGTCACCACGACAGCGTGCATCCTCAGGTTGCGGATGGAGAAGACGACCACCAGATATGGACGGCATCTCCGAGTATATTGTATAGGCAGTCGTGTACAGCTGAAAAGTTGTGGTCCTCCAGCTTGGGTTTTGGGCGAGCGGCCAAAAACCCCTCACCGTAAAAGCAACATTCCACGAATTGTTCAAAAACCCTTATACTTGAACAGATTCTTTGGAATGACATAAGGTACGGAATATTTATATGAAGAAATGGAAGGGAAGAGCGCGTTGGCTGGATTGAGCTGGCTCAGAAAGAGACAAGTGGCGGATTCTTGTGAACACGGAAATGAGGGTTCGGTTGCCATAAAATGCGAGGATTTCTTGACTAGCTGAAGAACTAGTTACCTGAATAAAGAGAGACCAACTTGATGTCACTTGCTTTATTATTTCATTATTTAATGCTCAACATGTTTCGGATGTTAATACATCCATCCTCAGGAGCTTGCGACTTATTTGTTGGGATATT
>Ga0123357_10009568_pt1 | contig 12242 bp, 9 predicted proteins | sample TergutEmb28metaG_FD_89873 | JGI IMG/M metagenome (GOLD analysis project Ga0123357, IMG submission 89873) | Embiratermes neotenicus P4 segment gut microbial communities from Petit-Saut dam, French Guiana - Emb289 P4 | ecosystem: Host-associated > Arthropoda: Insects > Digestive system > Gut ...
AATTTGCGTTCGTTTTGCGAGGCTTTTGGGTTTGGAGTGCTGCGACGGAGAAATTTTCTATCGAAAACCGGGCGGTCGCAGAAATTTGCGTCCGTGATCCTAATTTTGGGACAGACACTAGCTGGCGTTCGCTCCCAACCGATCCTCGCCATCGAAGGAGCCTTGAGGCCCGGCACACTCCTTCAGCCTGTCAGCCTCTCGATGCGCCAATTCAAAAGAGGGGCCGACAGGCGAGGCCGGAATCCCGGACGTGGCATGTCCCTCGCACGATCCTCTTTTCGGTCGTGTCCTTTGTTCTGGCATTGGCGTTGCACCAACATCACCGCAATCCGCACCCCGCTCAATGCAGAACTTCCAGAGTTGGCGGAAACGAAGGGCGGGGACAGCCCAAGAGAAGGCTTACGTTGAATACAACGTCGCGACAAAGAACGCTCTTTAGTTTGTGATAATTACCAGGAATCGGTATTGCGTTTTTCCATCGATTGCATCGCCGGCAAGCGGCTCTGAATTGCGCCAGCCACACTGACGGCGACGCCCACGCATCGGCGAAGTCAGTTTTCCTGTACAGTCCGGACCGTGCCGGAAGGGAACCCGAGCGCAAACCGCAACACGTCGCACACCCGTCCTGACCCGCCACCGCTCCGTCTTAAGCAACAGCGCCGTTGCTGCCGCGAATTCGAAATTCCGGTCATCTTCACGGCTCCCGCCGTTGTTGACAGATTCGTGAGCCGCAACCTCCATTACTTGAAACAGCCATGTAGTATTGCATCAACTGCACAAAAATTCACTAACGTCATGCATTCCATCGCGAAAACTGTGTCCGCAGGGGCACGATGAACGGCAAAGCCAGGCCCGGTTTCACCAGGACACTTGGTCCCCCGCCTGGGGGACTTTAAAAGTGGATCAGCTTCTGTTGCGTTTGCACTGGTCGGGAGACGAATATGAATATGAAGAGAAGTCTGCTTCTTGCAGTCATGACGGTTGCCGGCATGTGTTCCGCGCAGGCCGCCGATATGGGCTCTTTCTATTCCAAGGGGCGATCGATTCCTGCCGCGATCTATGACTGGAGCGGTCTCTATGTCGGCCTCAACGGCGGCTATGCCACAGCGGGATCGGGCGGTGCCGACGGCGGCACGTTCGGTGGCCAGGTCGGCTATCGCTGGCAGAATTCCAACTGGGTGCTCGGCGCTGAAGGCCAGGGCAACTGGGTTGATTTCGGCAGCAGAGGGGGGCACGTCAGTGCGTCGATCTGGAATGCGAGTGCTTCCGCTGGCGGTTCCGTCCACGGCAGCAGCGGCCTTGGCATGTTCACGGGACAGCTGGGCTATGCCGCCAGCAATGTCCTGCTCTATGTCAAAGGCGGTGCGGCGGTTGTGAACAGCAAAGCCGACTGGAACCTCGGTGCCTATACCAGTCTCGGCCCTCTGAGCAATTCTGCAAGGCTGTCCGGCAGGACCAGCGCGACGAGCTGGGGTGGAGTGTTCGGTGCAGGCCTTGAATACGGTTTTGCACCGAACTGGTCGGTGGGTGTGGAGTATAACCGCGTCTTCAGCGACAGCGACTACTCCGGAGCGGACATCAACCTGGGGCTCGTGCGCCTGAACTACAGGTTTGGCGGACCGGTGGTGGCGCGCTACTGATTCCCGCGCGTCTGCCAACCGATCGAAAAAACGTGAACAACAGGCCCGGCAACTGTGCCGGGCCTGTTGTCTGTTGTCTGCGCCACAGGCCGGCCAAAGGAACCGCAAAGCGGCGGGTGAAGCCCGTCCCGCCGGGGCTTGTGGATTTGGCTTGAGGCGCGATCGCGCTTCGCTGCACGGCCCCCGCCGATTGGTCGCAGCTTTGCGGCCCGCAGGAACCTCACGACAGCCGACGATCCCGATTTGGTGCGCGTTCAGGCATCGCACAGTACCGAAAGACCCGGTCTCCAGTTTCGGGATGACGGATGGAGCCCGCAGGCCCGGCAATCTTTTTCCGATCTCGAAGCGCGAGGCTGTTTGTGATCCGCCAGGGACCACGTCGGTTGCCAGCAGCGCGCCGACGAGGGTGACAGGCGGCGCAGTTGGGCAAAGCCGGGTCCGGGCCTCCCCGCGCTTCCCGACGATGGCGCCCGGCCGTCGTGCCAGGCGCGAAGCTTAAGGCACCGGAGCAGCTCCGGCACAGGCTGTGAAATAGGGCCGTCTCGCAGAACTCCCTCTCTCATGATAAGAGTCGGCAGGAAATTTCGCGCCGGTTGCGGCGCTCTCTGAAGGGTGACGGTCGTGCTCCGGATTTCCCGCAATCTTGTGATCGACGAGGACGACATCGAGATCGTCTTCGTCCGCGCGTCCGGGCCCGGCGGACAGAATGTCAACAAGGTCTCGACCTCGGCGCAGCTGCGCTTCGACACCCGCAAGCTCAGCCTGCCCGAGGACGCAGAAGCACGCCTCAACCGCCTCGCCGGACAGCGCATGACCAAAGACGGCGTTATTGTCATCCAGGCCCAGCGCTTCCGCACCCAGGAACGCAACCGTGCCGATGCCATAGAGCGCCTGGTTGAACTCCTGACCCAGGCCATGCAGCAACCGACGCCGCGGCGCGCCACACGGCCGACGCTGGCCTCGAAAAAGCGCCGGCTCGAAGGCAAGAAACACCGTGGCGATGTCAAGGCAAGGCGTGGCCGGGGCGGTCTTGACGACTGATGTCGAGCCCCCCGGGCAATCCCCGGCAATCCTCGAAGATGTGGGTGATTGGGACCCGCCGCATGCAATTGCGCTCCGTTGGAGCTGGATTGAGAGCCAAAACCTCCCTGCCGCTACCACAATTTGAGCCAGTGATGCCCGTCCGCCAGCTTTCCGAGCAGATGATCAACCGCATTGCCGCCGGCGAAGTGGTGTCAAGGCCACGGTCAAGGCGCGAAGATGTGGGTGATTGGAACCTGCCGCATGCAAATGAGACCGGTTGCAGCTAGATTAAGGGGCAAAGCCTCCCTACCCCTACCACAATTTGAGCCTGTGATGCCTGTCCGCCAGCTTTCCGAGCAGATGATCAACCGCATCGCCGCCGGCGAAGTGGTGGAGCGGCCCGCCAGCGTGGTCAAGGAGCTGGTTGAGAACGCAATCGATGCCGGGGCCAGCCGGATCGATATTTTCAGCGATGGCGGCGGCCGACGGCGCATTGCCATCACGGACGACGGCAGCGGCATGACTGCGGCCGACCTCGCGCTGGCCGTCGACCGCCATGCCACCTCGAAACTCGACGATGAGGATCTGCTTGCCATCCGCACCCTCGGATTCCGTGGCGAGGCGCTGCCCTCGATCGGTGCGGTGGCGCGGCTCACCATCACCACCCGTCACGCCAGCGAACCCCATGCCTGGACCCTGACCGTGGAGGGCGGCGTCAAGTCGGAGATTGCGCCAGCCGCACTGGCCCGGGGCACCAGGGTCGAGGTCAGCGACCTGTTCTATGCCACCCCGGCGCGCCTGAAGTTTCTCAAGACCGATCGCAGCGAAACCGAAGCCATCCGCGACGTGGTGCGCCGCCTCGCCATGGCACGCGCCGACATCGCCTTCACGCTCGCCGGCGAAGGGCGCCCGCCGGTGACCTGGGCGGCCGCACTGCCCGGCGCCCCCGGGTGCCTGACCCGGCTCGGCGACATCCTCGGGGCCGATTTCCGCAACCATGCCATCGCCGTTCATGCCGGGCGCGAGGGCACCAAAGTCGAGGGCTACGCCGCCGCCCCGGCGCTGACGCGGGCCAATGGACTGAGCCAGTATCTCTTCGTCAACGGCCGCAGCGTGCGCGACCGGCTGGTTCTCGGCGCGGTGCGCGCCGCCTATTCGGACTATCTGCCGCGCGACCGCCACCCGGTGGTGGCGCTGTTCGTCACCGTCAATCCCCGGGAGGTCGACGCCAATGTCCATCCCGCCAAGACCGAGGTCCGCTTCCGCGACAGCGGACTGGTGCGCAGCCTGATCATTCATGCGCTGCGCGAAGGCCTGGTCCGTGAGGGCGGCACCACCGCTGCAAACAGCGGCGGCTCCGCACTCGCCTCGTTCCGCCCCTTCGCCCCGCTGCGCAACAATGGCTGGAGCCGGAGTTCCTCCCCGCTGCCCCCAACCGAGCCCGATGCTCCCGCCTGGACGGTCACCCGATCCGGACAGAGCGCTTTCGACGTCGGCGGCCCGAGCGCCGATACCCGCTCCGCGAGTCCCGACGACGCCGATCGTCCGCTGGGAGCCGCACGCACGCAGATTCACGACACCTATATCGTGTCGCAGACCAGCGACGGTCTCGTCATCATCGACCAGCATGCCGCCCATGAGCGCATCGTCTATGAGCGGCTGAAAGCCTCGCTGGCGAAAAACGGCGTTGCCAGACAACTCCTGCTCATCCCCGAAATCGTCGAGATGGACGAGGCCGCAGTGGAGCGGCTCCTGTTGCGGGCCGCAGAACTCGCCAGGCTCGGTGTGGTGATCGAGTCCTTCGGACCGGGAGCCGTCGCGGTGCGCGAGGCACCGGCACTTCTCGGCAAGGTCGATTCCGCCGGCCTGTTGCGCGATCTCGCCGAACATATGGCGGAATGGGACGAAGCCCTGCCGCTGGAGCGCCGGCTTCTTCATGTCGCCGCCACCATGGCCTGCCATGGCTCGGTGCGCGCCGGGCGCCGGCTCAAGCCCGAAGAGATGAATGCACTGTTGCGCGAAATGGAAGAGACGCCCAATTCGGGGCAGTGCAATCACGGCCGGCCGACCTGGGTTGAACTCAAACTCGCCGATGTCGAAAAACTGTTCGGACGGCGCTGAGGCCACGGCCTCCCCGCAAGCCGATTCGCCCGATAGAACACACCAGCTGTCCGCGCTGATCGCAGCACCACCATGGCCTTAAGGTTCTGCCCCCCGTTTGTTCCCCCTTCCACGACCGACGCAATCTTGATGTATGGCTTCCGTTCGAACCTGCCCCGCAAGGTCAGAATCGCCACTTTACGAACTTGACGAAAAGACGACGGGTCTTTATTTTGACGAGAAAGGAGTGCACCATGCCCATCGTCAAGGAAAAAGCGACACGGCGGCACCGCAACCAGTCCCAGAGACATTCTTCGCCAACGGGCCTCACGGCATTTTTCGCAACGGCGGCGGCATCGCTGTCGGCGAAAAACGCTGCGTTCACCGTGCGCCTGCCACACGCTATCGTAGCGGCCATTTCGGCGGAGCCGGAGAAAGTGAAGCCGTTGCTGGCAGGCTATGGCAAGGCCATGGCGAAAAGCCAGGCAGAGGGCCGGCCGATGAGTTTCCGCGTCGAGGTCTTTCCTACAGGACGGGCTGCAATTTCTGATCTGGAGGAACCGGCAGAACAGATCCCCGATGAACTGGCCGCGGCTCTTGACAGGGCTCGCGAACGCGGAAGAACATATGCCGCAGAGATCCTTGAAACCGACGACATGCTGAGTGCCGACGAGTTTGCCGCACTGTTGGGCACGACCCGGATGACCGTGAATACCAGGCGGAAGAACTGCCAGCTCTTGGGACTCGATGGCGCCAGACGAGGCTTCCGCTTTCCTGCCTGGCAGGTTGACAAGAACGGCAAACCATTTGCGGCGCTCCCACAGCTCTTTGAGCTGCTCGGCGGCGGTCCGTGGTCGGTCTATCGTTTCCTTGTCCAGCCGCACCCGGAACTCGATGGCATGACCGGCCGCGAGGCATTGCGCCGTGGCAAAACAGGGGAGGCTCTGGCGGTTGCTGACAGCATTGCTCGTGGTGATTTTGTCTGAATGACGGGGCTCTATCCTCCATCAGGATTCGCACGCGTCACACTCGAGCTTGCGCATAATCGGCGCTGGAACACGGTTCGGACGAATTTACTTGACTCGTTTCAGGGATCCGTTGGGGTTTGGCAAAAGCCCGTCTCGCTTTGGCGATCCTCGCCGGCGTCAGCCCACCAATCGCTTCGGCGTCATCTACCTTGGAAGCAGTTTGAAGGTCTGCTTCGTCGAAGCCGTTGTGCGCGACCAGGGTGACGGTCGCATAGGCAAACGGATGCTCGATCCAACGGACATCGCTATCCGCAGCTATACAGCGATTGAGATTGCTGCGCCATTGTCGGTAGTTGATCTCCGCGGAGATGGACCTGCCGCGAATGGGAATTCCCAGCGATGTCGCTCGGAGCTCGAAGCAGAGTCTGGCACGCCGTTGGTCAGTGGCCATTCACGAACACCCGAGTCGGCCTGACGGGATCATCTATCCATCGCGACTGAATGGCGAAACCAATGTGGCAGTCTTAAGAACCCGCGCGGCACGAAACTCCGCGTGCTCGCAAGCGGAACACTCCTCTCAAATGCTGCTCTCGCCTCTGTGCTGGATGATTTGAATGTCGGCCTCTGGTAAAATGACTTCCTTGACCTGAAACGGTGAAGTCCCGCGCCGAGGGCCGGCTCAAGCCCGAAGAGATGAATGCGCATCTCGCGCAAGATGGAGCCCCCGAATTCGGGGCAGTGCAATCACGGCCGGCCGACTGACTGACCGAGCTGGGTCGAACTCAGACTTTGCCGATGTCGAGAAACTGTTCGGACGACGAAGACACTCACACGGCCCGGGCAAACACGAACTCAGTGTCATCATAGACCCGCCGCTCCAGTTCCAGAAGCCCCTCCGGCACCACGATCTGTGCGGCCTTCGTCTCCTCGACCACAACCAGCGCCTGTGGCGCCAGCCAGCCGCCGTCGCGCAGCGATGCAAGCGCTTCCACCGCCAGCCCCCTGCCATAGGGGGGATCGAGAAACACGAGCGTGAACGGTTCCAGCGGATGGGCCGGCCCGAGACGTGTGGCATCGCGACGATACACCCTGGTCACGCCACCGAGACGGAGCGCCTCGATATTGTTGCGCAACAGGGCCCGGGCTTCGGCACCATTATCGACAAACAATGCGAAGGCTGCACCCCGCGACAGCGCCTCGATGCCGAGCGCACCGGTACCGGCAAAGAGGTCGAGTACCCGGGCGCCACAGACCGGATCGTCATAGGCGTGGGCCAGGATATTGAACACCGATTCGCGCAAACGGTCCGCGGTAGGGCGGATGTCACGCGAGGACGGTGCCGCCAGACTGCGGCCCCTCAACCGTCCCCCGACGATGCGCAAAATCTCAATCCTCCCGCGGTGTCACATCGCGCTTGCCATGATAGCCGCGCTTCGGGCGCCGCGGCGGACCAAAGCTGCTTCGTGCATCCTCCTCATTGCCGCTGCGCTGAACCACCACCCGCCTGCCCTTGCGGTCGGTGATCGCCTCCTTCCGGACCGGGGCCCTGCTGCGCTTCGCGCCCGCATCCGGATCACGCCGCGGGGCCTCGAAATCGGCACCGGCGCGTGCGATCACCTTGTCGCCGAGCTGTTCGCGTAAGACCCGCGGCTTGACCTCCTCAACCTCACCCTCCCCGAGCTCGCCAAGCTGGAACGGGCCGTAGGAAACCCGGATCAGACGGTTCACCTCGAGACCAAGATGGGCCAGCACATTGCGCACTTCCCGGTTCTTGCCTTCGCGGATGGCAAGCAGCATCCACACATTGGCGCCCTGATTGCGCTCCAGCGTCGCCTCGATCGGACCATAGCGGACCCCATCGACCTCGATACCGGCTTGCAGCTCATCAAGCCGGCTCTGCGTGATTTCACCATGGGCCCGGACCCGGTAGCGCCTGAGCCAGCCGGTATCGGGCAGTTCCAGCACCCGCGCCAGGCCGCCGTCATTGGTGAGCAGCAGCAGGCCCTCGGTGTTGAAGTCGAGCCGCCCGATGCTGATCACGCGCGGCAGGCCTTCGGGCAGATGATCGAACACCGTCGGCCGCCCCTCCGGATCGCTATGGGTCGTCATCCGGCCGCGCGGCTTGTGATAGAGAAACAGCCGCGTGCGCTCGCGCGGCGGCACCACAACGCCGTCCACTGTGATGACGTCGTCGCGGACGACATCGAGCGCCGGCGAATTGAGCGTGCGCCCGTTCACCGTGACCCGCCCCTGCGTGATCATGACCTCGGCGTTGCGGCGCGAGGCAATGCCGGCGCGGGCCAGAACCTTGGCGATGCGCTCACCAGGCTTTTTCTCTTTGGGCTCTTCCGGCCGGGGGCCGGCATCGCGCTCGCGATAGGCGCCGCGACCACCAAATGCCGGGCGGCGATGGGCCTCCTCGCCGTCATCACGGCGCGGGCGATCCCGACCCCACTCCCTGAAGCGGTTCTCGCCGCGATCGTCGCGCCTTTGCGCCCCATCGCGGTCCTCTCTGCGGTCAAAGATCCGGCGTGGTCGTTTGTCGAACTCCCTGTCGCCCCGGCGTTCCGCTCCTGCACGATCAAAGCGCGGCCGGTCGCCATCGGAACGCCGCTGACGTGGGGGCGGCCTGTCCCGGCCCTCACTGCGGCGTTCCTCGCCCCACCCCCGGCTGCGGTCACCTTTCTCAGGACTGCGCCGCCTGTCCCCACCCTCGCCCTTCTCAAAGCTGCGGCGTGGGCGCTGTTCGAACTCCCTGTCGCCCCGGCGCTCCGCTCCCGCCCGGTTAAAGCGCGGCCGCTCGTCGCGATCACGATCGCCGCGCGGCCCCCCATGGCGGTCCCCGCCGCCTTCCCGCCTTCCGACGTGCGAGGCTTCGCCACCACGCTCACGCCACGGCGCTGAATGATCCCTGTCGCGACCGAAACCGGCTCCGCCCCGGCCTTCACTCCGGGCTTCATCGCGCTTCTGGTTAGAACGCGGCCGGTCGGATCTGCGCTCCGTCTCGCCCGCACTCCGCCTGGGGCGACGTTCGCCACCCTCATAATCACGCCGAGGCCGGTCGGAAGACGCTTCATGCGCCCTCGAAGGCCTGGAACGTCCCTCGCCATCCTTGCGTCCAAAACGCTCCCGACGCGGATCGCCGCCGGCCCCATCCCGCTTCTGCCAGCGGCCACCCTTGTCGTCCCGACCTCCTTCCCGACCTGGGCCAGATCGCGGTTTGGCGAAACTCTTCCTCTCGCCGCCTCGGGCACCAGCCGGCCTGGCTCCGTCCCGCTTGGGACCCTCCCGCCGGGGGCCTTCACCTCTGGGACCTGCACCTCTGGGGCCAGCACCTCTGGGGCCTGCCGATTTTCTCGGACCACGGGCGGGACCATCGCGCCGGCCACGGGGTGAATCATTGTCTTTGTTATTGTCGCGGGGCATGATGATTTTACCTTGAGATCAGCCGAGAGCCATCGTGGCCCGCTCTTTGCGAGCCGCATGCTCTGCCAAAACCGGGATCTACCGTTGCTGAAGGCGCTGCTCCTAGCAGGTTTCCTGTCATGATACGAGCCATGTCCGTGCCCTCATTCATGGATCTGGCGCTGATGGCGGCCGCAGAGGCCGGAAAATCGGGTGAAGTCCCGGTTGGGTGCGTCATCGTGCGCAATCAGGAAGTGATTGCAACCGCGGCCAACCGCACCAGGGCCGATCACGACCCCACCGCCCACGCCGAAATCCTCGCTCTTCGCGAGGCCGCGGCAAAAATCGGCAGCGAAAGGCTGATCGACTGCGATCTTTACGTCACATTGGAGCCCTGCACCATGTGTGCCGGCGCGATCTCGCTGGCCCGGATCCGACGCCTCTATTTTGGTGCCACCGACCCCAAAGGCGGGGCAGTGGAATCCGGCGTGCGCTTCTTTGACGCTTTGAGCTGCCATCACCGGCCCGAAATCTATTCTGCGATTGGCGAAAGCGCCGCCGCCCGGCTGCTGCACGAGTTTTTCCAGGAACGGCGCCAATGAGCCCCACGTCTTTCGGTCGCGGGCGATCCTTTGAAACCCCTCGCCGCAGCAAGCCCTTATGCCCCATCAAAGCTCGCCTCCCTGCTAACGGGGCGGCCGGGACTTTATGAAAAATCACAAACCGACCTGCCGCCGGCCTGTTTCGTCCCGCATCCTTAAGATTTTCAGCCTGGCTTTCTCGACCGCTCCGGGTTGGCGGCCGTCGTCGGCCAAGGGCAACGACGGCTTTGGTAAATGGCAGCATGGAAAATCAGGCCAGGGAGCCGCGGTTAACGGAAAGCGCGGAAAGCGGCAGGCTTTTCAAAGCAGACGTCGCGGAACAGGGGCAAAAATGCCGGGAAGGCGGGGCTATCGGCCTGCCTGCTCCGCCTCCACCGCCTGCCAGCCTATATCCCGACGGCAGAAACCGTCGCTCCAGCGCAGCCGATCGACCGCCTGATAGACGCGTGCCTGCGCCTGTCTCGCCGTGTCGCCAAGGGCGCAGATATTGAGCACCCGCCCCCCATTGGCCAGGATCGCACCCTCGCGCGCCATGGTGCCGGCATGGAAGATCTGCACGCCTTCCACGGCAGCCGCCTCCTCCAGTCCCTCGATCCGCGTGCCTTTGACGTATTCGCCCGGATAGCCTTTTGCCGCCATCACCACCGTCAGGGCGGGGCGCGGATCCCAGCTGAGATCAAGATCGCTCAACTGCCCGTCGCAGGCCGCCAGCAACGCCGGCACGATGTCTGACGACATGCGCAGCATCAGGACCTGACACTCCGGATCCCCGAAGCGGACATTGAACTCGAACAGCTTGGGTCCCTGGGTCGTCAACATGATCCCGGCATAGAGGATGCCGCGGAAAGGCGTGCCGCGCCGCTTCATCCCCGCCACTGCGGGCAGGATAATCCGCGACATGATCGCATCCTCAACACCGGCACTCACCAGCGGCGTCGGTGAACAGGCCCCCATGCCGCCGGTGTTGGGACCGATATCGTGGTCATAGGCCCGTTTGTGGTCCTGCGCCGTCGCCAGCGCAACCGCGGTCTCGCCATCGCACAGCGCGAAAAAGCTCATTTCGCGGCCAGGCAGAAATTCCTCGATCACCACCTCGGCACCGGCGGCACCGAAGGCACCATCGAACATCATCGTGACGGCATCGTCCGCCTCGCCTTGGGTCCTGGCGACCACCACTCCCTTCCCTGCCGCCAGACCGTCCGCCTTGACGACAATCGGAGCCCCCTGCGCGCGCACATAGGCTCGCGCATCCTGTGCGTTGCCAAAGCGCTGATAGGCCCCGGTCGGGATGCCGAATTCCATGCACAGCGCTTTGGCAAAACCCTTTGAACTCTCAAGCTGTGCCGCCGCCCGGCTGGGCCCGAATGCCCGGATCCCGGCATTGCTGAGATCGTCGACGATACCCGCAGCCAGCGGCGTTTCGGGGCCGACCACCACCATCTCCACTGCATTCCGTCGACAGAAATCGATAACGGCGCTGTGATCGGCGACATCAAGCGCGATGCATTCGGCATCGCGCGCGATCCCAGCATTGCCGGGCGCGCACCAGAGCCTGGTCACCAGAGGGGAAGCCGCAATTTTCCAGGCGAGAGCGTGTTCGCGACCACCGGAACCAAGGAGAAGGATATGCATGCTTTGCCCCGCAAAGGCCGTAAGGGTGCCACGAATCCGCCACAGCCTCAAGGGCAGGACCGCAAAAAACGGCTTCCCTCGGGCCTCGGCTTGCGGTTCGCCTCGACATCATGCCCGCCTGCCCTCCCGCCTATCACCACTGGCTGACGGGGCGGACACCACCTCGGTGTCTACACCGGGAGCCCACTCGCCTCTTCTTCCTTGTGATCGCCCGCTATCGCGCCTCATCTTTGCCGGAAATCCATGCGGTAACGGCACAAAAGATGCGAGGCTGCGTCTGTCCTTGTATCGCTCCCAACTTCCGACGCCGAACGGACACGACCACGCCCTCCATCGCGGTGATGACAACGCACATCTGTCCGGCACCAACGACTTTGGCGGTCGGCAAAAATCCAAAACGATCGGCTCCGGCGGAAACGCCCTCCTCCTGAACTCAAAATTCCAGGTCGACTGGGCGAACGCCGGCCTCTGTGCGGGGATCAAGGCCGTCCGGTCCCTTGCGGTCCCTTGCGGTCCGAGGAAAGCCAGGATCGCACGCTTGGCATTCTGCCACGCACTGCCTTGCGCCCTTCCACCGCACGACCAGGTCCGTGATCCGGCACCGATCTTCCTCGATCGGGGTCGTCAACGCTGTCCAGGACACCGCAGCGCCACGATTTTCAATTCGCGGCAGCCAACCCAAGTCAGCCCAGCTGCGGGATTGTGGATTGTGCAGCGTAACGACACAGGTGACCATCGCCGTTTACGACATAAGGGCCTTGAAGCTTTCTCTCAAACCGGCACCACCAGAGGCATCCAGGCCGCGCATGCAAGGAAGTTCATCATGATCCTCGTTGCTCTTGACGCCGCGCAAGGTCCCCCGGACTCCAGTA
>Ga0123357_10009569_pt1 | contig 12242 bp, 8 predicted proteins | sample TergutEmb28metaG_FD_89873 | JGI IMG/M metagenome (GOLD analysis project Ga0123357, IMG submission 89873) | Embiratermes neotenicus P4 segment gut microbial communities from Petit-Saut dam, French Guiana - Emb289 P4 | ecosystem: Host-associated > Arthropoda: Insects > Digestive system > Gut ...
CCGTAACCGTCCAAAATCGGACACATGTTTATATGAACTTTTTTGATCACAAAGACCTAGGAAATCACCTCCTGAAGTTATGTCCCAAAGTCGTGAATCACCCTGTATATATATATATATATAATGTAATTTAAAGTAAATTAGTTCAAAATTTGTAGCATCTCTGCACATTTTCTTGTTTTAATTATATATATATATACATATATATAAAATACTGTGCATTTGTTTGATGATATAAATTGAGTAGGCCATATTGATCTAAAGAAATGCACGGAATGGACAACTTTAAAAGAATCGGAATAGGTGTTTATTAAATTAATCCGGATTGGGTTGTGAAGCTGCGTATACGAAGGCCGGCACTAAATGGACCACACCAGTAAACAGCAGGCTGCGTGAAACCCGGAAATGTTACTCCGGTCACAGTGCCGCTGCAAAGAATTTCACACCTGCCTTTTAGTTTGTAGTCCGTGACTTCACTGACAGATATTACCACGCCGTTTCTTATGGGAAAGTGGGAATGGCGCAAGAGGAAACGGTAGTCGTATAAAGGCACGGTAAAGTTCACCCTAGAACAGGCCACGAATGCCCGGAGGGGGAATAGAGGTGTAGCTCTACCGTTTCTTTAACTTCGGCGCTACATGGGGTGGGTGGTCAACGCCACGGCCCGGCCGCTGTACCCCCTGGAAAGACTCGGTACCCATTGTATAGGAGGCGGTGTGGGGCCCAGGGCTGGTATGGATGGGTGCGGAAAATCTCGCCCTCATCGGGATTCGATCCCCGTACCTTCCAGAACGTAGCGAGCCGCTATACCGACTGCGCTATCCCGGCTCCCAAACGGTAGTCGTATGCTTTACTAAAAGTGCCATTCCACAACTTGCCTTGACGGACCAAGGGAAATACTGAAAATCCTAAAACAGGGCGCTTGGTACACAGGTCAAGACTCGGATTCAACACCTCCAGAATATGCAGCCTTGCCAATTACTACATAGCGTCTTTGACAGCGTACAAAATTGAAGAGCAAAACCAAACGTTAAATACATCCGCAATCGTTAGAACATACCGCATCCGGGTGACAATCCGATGAAGAGTATTAGAAGAGACGTTCTCATAAACAGATGTACAAGTTTTAGATTTGGTAAATGAACCGCCTGAGACCCAAAACAGTAATTAAGCGAACCATCTGCTGTAACAGTGACAAATCGCATTTTGCCTACATAGTGTATGTACATGTTTCGAATGGTTTTCACAACAAACAGCATTAACCGACTGGACTTTACAATGGAGACAGTGAGTGTTTACTGTGCGGCAGGGACTCAAGTGCTTTTCCATACATGTAGCCTATGCACGCAAGCATGCATTTGAGAGAGCAAAAGGGAAATTGAGAATGTTTACTGTGAATGAGTGACTTCGTGTGTGTGTGTGTGTGTGTGTATGTGTGTGTAAACGTAAGATCTTTACTACTAATACCGTCTCCCGCCCCTTTATCTTCATTAAATCCGCATTCCTAAGTCTTCAATCCTGAGGGTCTCATCCCTTCCACTGCTTGTTCTCCGTCAATTGCCCTTTAATTGTACCAGACCTTCGAATTTCTAGGACGGGCAAGTTTCCACACTTTCTCAAGCAAGCGGCGATAACCATAACATACTTACTTTATTGTCGCGTTTATACGACATTAATTATATTTTCATATGACCTTACTCTATGAAACATTGTAAGTTTCGACATCTTATAGCTAAAATACAAAAATTCAACTTTAGGGGCTTTTAGATCTTTTTAACACTCTCAATACAAAAAGTACCAGGCACAAAGCACATAACACCAAATTACACTACATTAAAACTCTCCTTTTCGCGATGTCTGCTTTGCTTCATTTGAAGTAGATGGTTTCGCAGGCAGGGGTCACGAACGTGCGGCGGGCAAGTTGTCCGTCTGGGACATGGCCACGCGACTCTTCTCACTCTGCTGCCCCGATATTAACCGCTCATCTTCAAACAACTAACTTCCAAGTCATCTCTAAGGCACTGCATAGTCACGTCCATGACTGGGAAGTCAACAGAGTGCCTTGTGATCACAAATTTAAAGTAACACGTGACTGCAAGTTTCTGCAGTTACAGAAGGCATACTTCACACGTGCATGATAACAACCATGATAATTTGCCTTGGAATCGAGTGAGCTCCGCGAGTTTTAGATAGCTACAATGAATTAGCGCCTGTTGTAGTAGTTTACGGCATACAAATTGATCGATTTGCCAAGGACGTAGGTGGAAACAGATTGTAACTTTCGGCGCACGCGCTAAAGTACAACCATAACTTAATTACTGCATTGAGCTGGGATCTGGGCCACAACATATACACACAGTTGGGTTCACCTGGTCTCGTCTTTTCAACATGTACCAGATTACAAGTGCCATCGCAGTAACGACACACACGGACACGGACACACGAATAGTGAATTTAATTATCAATAATCAGGCCTAATCTAGCAAAATTGGTTTACGCATAAAAAGGTTACGTGAAACCATTCAGACTGCACACGGAGGTCAACTGACAGCCGAACCCACACGCATAGCAAACTTAAGCCTCACACCTCCTCTTATAACTTAACGCACGTAACAGTAGGTGATGGATATGACCTCCAAATCTAAGACATACTTGACAGCTGGTGGACATATTACTTTTTAGAAGCGTATGTCTAGAAATTGCCGATACTGAGCGGCTAGTTTAACGGCAGCTGCGTGACTCGCACACTGCCGGTACTGTCTTCGTGCGTACGGTTACACTGAACCATCGCACACCCACAGTTCAGTTTAATCTGCTGTGAGACAAATGTGTGTGAAGAAGAGTGTAATGTAAATTTGTTTTGTTCATGAGTAACCAATACAGTTTAATATACAGAGGATTTTCACTGTGGAAACCACATAAGAAAAAAACCGTATGAAAAGTGTCGTAAGAAACTTAGAATACGGTTTTCCATCATTTCAGTTATTTCAAAATCAAGCATGTATTTCCAACACCCACTCTAACATGCGGTAAGTTACATCAGCTGCATATTTTATGTGGAAACGTAACGTAGTTTAGTTTGCCGCGTCTCTGGGTTCGGTTTTCAGTTAACTCCCTGTACGATGTTACCGCAGCTGAAGGATATGGTTTTTATGTTTATTGGACCGTGCATCATTGTGATAACTGAAGAATAAAAAACCAACTAGATGTCATTTATTATTTTATTGTACTTCTTACAGGATCACCATGTTTCGAGCACTACTATGCCAATCATCCGGAGCTCGCGACTATGATGTTGATTACCACATTGGTCGTTTCGTTCTTGGTTTGCTGTATGTTGGAGGTTAGGTGTAGTTTGGCTGGAGTAGTGTCTGGGCTGCAGGCTCCAACGTACAGTAAACCAAGAACGAAACGACCAATGTGGTAATCAACATCATAGTCGCGAACTCCTGATGATGAGCATAGTAGTGCCCGAAACATGTTGAGCCTATAAGAAGTACAATAAAATAATAAGTGGCATCTAGTTGGTTTTTTATTCTTCAGTTAAGGACATGGCTGTAAATAATTGGTGGGAACTCATCGAATACGATGCTGAAGCCCATTAAAAAATACAGTGTGTACAAAAACAAGTTGACTATTATAAAACTGTAACCTTCAGATTTAGCTAACTGAAGTCTAACCACCACCTTGACTGTAAAGGAATGATTTTTCTTTACGGTGAATTTCGCATCCGCTAAAGCTAAGATGGACACAAAGACAACGGAACGGAGGGGCGGTCGTAGGTGGAAGAAGGAAATTGGACAAGCAGCTCTCTGCATTCTAAGCAGTTACTATGCTGTCTGTCTCTCCACTCTAGTAATGTGAATAAAAAACCTGCAGACAACCTCCAAATTTTGATGTTTTGCTGACCGTGCATCTCAGTATAACATAACATATCAAAACATAACATGTTTATAGTAAGTAGTGTACAGTAATCACATCCGAAAAATTCATACATAAACTTTACTACTATGTGCTCATATTTATAGAGTTGTATTTTAGTAATTTTAGACCACTCACTTGTTTCAGTGTGATGATACCAGATGCTGTATAATGCAATTTGGAATCCCTGATGATGAGCACATAGTGCTCGAAACATGTAGAGGCATATAATAAACTTATTATAAAACAAGAATTTGTGCACTGAGTTGGTTAATTACTAAGAAATCAAACTCCAGTTCGGATTGCACAGTTTCCAAATTTATTCTTTGAGATTACGCATCCATCGAATATTCGGTGTTCATTTATTTCAGAAACGTGTCTTTTGTAATTAAAAGCTCATTAGCAGGAAGCACAGACCACTGCACAGGCAAGACATCATAATGCACTAATCTTTGTGCGGTTAAGACACTTATGAGAAATCAGGTAAGCCAGTTTCATCGTCCTGCTCCAACACAATAAGAGTTCCGACTAAGAAACATGCAGACTCCCACATATGAAATCAGCCAACTCGTCAAAAGGTGAATGAGAAGCACAGAATTTAAATCATCCATATTTCGAAAACCTGTCCGCATTATTGATTTTTCATTTGGAGAAAGATCGAAGCAAAAACACAAAAGACGCAGGCTAAAACAGTATGAGAATGTCGGGATATACAGACTGTAAGCCAGCTATAAGGTACCTAATAATGAAGTAACTAATATTTCAAAAACACCAATTCACATACGGGATAGATCTCAGGAAAACCGTCGTAAGGAAATTAATTCAGATGCACTATTTCAGGATAGGGTTCTATGGAAAACTTTAGAATAGTGGCGATAAATGCTTAAGACTGTCTATAAACAAAATGTAAATAATTATATTAATAATTAATAACATTAATTATTTTATTAATAATTATGTTAATTATTAATATAATTACTAATTATTATATTAAGAATATTAATTATTAATTATTAATTATTACATTAATAATTATGTGTATATATATATAGAGAGAGAGAAAATGTGAAGTCAAAAATAAAAAAAAATAAAGGTAAATTAGTCCTGTACATGCCATGAACGCCCATAAAGGAAGTTGGAATATTGCTCCACTCGGTCTCATCCTCGCCGGTATATGGACGTAAGTGGGCCAAGTTACACTCCGGCCGTTTTAACCCCAGGAAAAACTTCGGTACCGACTGAATTTGAGGATAGGTCGGTGTGGACTTGTCGGATATGAGAAAATCTCCTCCGACCGGGATTCCAACTGCCGTCCAATCCACCCGTAGCCTAGTTGTTACACAATGCACGCACAATTTGTACACAATGGTGCAATAAATACAGGTGTAAGAAAAACATTTGAAAGATATAGGCCATATGCAACCAGGCAGAACAGTCGTCCATGAGGTCTGACGAATGGGTGACAGTACGAGAACAACTGGCGGGAGATGGAAGGGCGCCTGTTGACCTTTGTCCTCAGCAGAAACAGGGTGAGGATATGGGACACACGTGTGTGTGCGTGTGTGTGTGTGTGTGTGTGTGTCGTAATGGGTGCAGATGAGTTAAAAATAAATCCACACCTCATCCAAAAACAGGTCTAACTCACTGCTGAAACAGCAAAACCACTTCTCAATGCATCTCAAGAGCCGATGCGAGTAGCGATGAGAATCCGAAGTCACAGGGTGAAAAATACGAAACAGGGTGGTAAAATAAAATGTTTAACAAATGTGAAACTGTGGAGTTCATGTGCATTTTCACACAATTTGAGAAATCGAGCTGTTCGTTTGCTTCCGACATCACAGTCTCGCATTCTTGCTGCATGCACCTCAAAAGTAATATTTTGTCGGCAGGCCTATAATATTATCCCACTTAATTTCACACCAGATTTTACGACATCGCTCAGAAACGTCTACCAAAAGAACACCGCTAATGGCCGAATATCATTTTATAAAATTTCTCACGGAGCCCCGAAAACACCTGTCAGCCAGCTATGCCTTTCTACGTTCTGTGCAGCTCCTTCACAAACAGCCTATCATATTTTATTACAATGTAACATTAATTAAAAAGCATTAATGTTCTATGTTTTGTTGACCGTGCATCTTATTACAATATTTGTAAATAACCAATTTGACGCATAATTCTTTTTATTATATTTGTTCATTTCAATTCTCTGCATGTTTCGAGCAACCAAGTGCTCATCATCAGGAGAGTCAATTGTATCAATACGACCTCTGGTCTATGTCAAGCTAAGGAGGGGACCGTGTGGTAGGCAGGTTTAAACCTGCCTAGCACACGGTCCCCTCCATAGCTTGACATATACCAGAGGTCGTATTGATAAATTGACTCTCCTGATGATGAGCACTTGGTTGCTCGAAACACGTAGAGAATTGGAATGAATAAATATAATAAAAAGAATTGTGCGTTAAGTTGGTTGTTTACAAAGACAGCATTAATGTTCGCCCAGTCTTCCAAAAAATTGACAGATTTGTGCATTGCGCGAATCTCCACAGCTTTTCTAACAGAACATGTACAGAATGCCTGTCATACAATTTCGATTTCTCTTTTGTGCTCCGTGTTTACAACACACCTTAATTAATTACCTGTGTTCGGCGTGCTCACATTCGGTATACCATCTACAGACATCTCTGGGTTGGTAAAGCAAGTTTCACTGTAGTCAAATTATATGTTGTCAATAGCAAAACGAAGTTGTGTAAATATCTCTTCACCCCAGTTACCACTCAAACAGCATAACAAGTCAACTTCTGTCATTTATTTTACTCTTCCTTATGTTCTTCAAAGGGCCTATTTTGAAATCTCTTGTCAAAAGGTCACGAAAATTAATTGCGCTTTTCTCGTCAGTAAGCACACGCACACTTCGGTCTACATTAAACATCCCATTTGTATGACTTTTAGACTTAAAAATCCTTGGGTTGATCAAAACACCTGCATGTATTTTATTTCAGTGTCTTCTGGTCGTGGTTGGTCGTGTCCCCATCTCCCTCCTCTTACACCATTTCTTTACAGCACGGTTAACCACAGTTCTCAGATGCGGGGCCGGTCAAAATTTTTGCCAAACAATCGGTAAATAAAATTTAATCTTCCTTATGACAAGCCGGGAGGTGAAAATACAGCCGAAGACGAACGTAGTGATGACATGCCCTCTGGTCAGACCCGTCGCATGCCTTACAGGTGCTTATCAATGACATGAATCACTGGTGATGATTGGCAGGGGAAGAGCGACGTACTGGCAAGAAATGTCTCCCGTTTCTACACTCAACCACAAATTCAACACGGAATCTCCTACAACTGACGACAGACCCCTGCCGTGAGAAGCCGCCACGTAACAGCCTGATGTACTGATAAGGAAATAATCATTAATAATCACTTATTAACATACGAGTTCGGGAATCGGCTCTGCGGCTGTTTCCCATTCATTTCCCCCAACTTCTTTGGGCAGCAAAACTGAGTCCCGAACTGTATAGCTGACGTTCAACAAATGGCTTTGTACCCTGCTAAGCAACGCCTGAATGCTGTGCAGCACATAAATTCGTACATTGGATATCCCACGCATCCCTTCATGGCTTATTCCTCAAGCGACTGCTTCACATCAAGTATCTCAAAACAGGGAGTCTGCACGATCACGTCCTGTCGGGTCTGCATTAGCGATGGGAACGGGAGGGGGGGGGGGGAAGAGAGAGAAACGCAAAAATGGAGACGTGCCACTCTTCCACTGTAGTGCTGAGAGATATCAAGTGGTGGGCCAACAGCTGTCGTTATACCTTTCCACCGCCATATGAGACGAAGAAGAAGAAGAAGATGGGCGGCACGCGACAGCTACCCTTATAAAAACCACCCCCGCAGCTGTGTTGCTTGTGGCACAGTCATTACACATGGCCAGTGTAAACATTTCATAAACCCTTAACCACTTCATTAGTTCCCCACCAATAAAACCAGGAAGAGCCACCTCCGTGACATAAATATGACGAACTGGTGCATCCTTGAACCAACTTCTGGTAGCTGCAACCTAAAAACCTCTCACTACTCGTCTGCTACTGCTGCATAGGGAATCTTGTTGCATAAATAGATGTAAAGTTCACAGGTGCCACTTGGAAATAATTCTTTTAAATAACCAACTCTTATACAAATAACACCGAAGTTATAATACCGCTAATCTGAAACGATACAGTTCACTGTCACTTTCTCACAAATCAGATCTTAAGATATGTTTTAATATTAATATTATCCTCTCAGTTCTCGATGTAGCAAGTTATCACTATACAAGACACTGCCCCCGCGAAACGCTTGAGGCATTTCTCAATTTCTCTCCGAGCTACATGCCCACCCCATTCTTACATTGCTTACTCTACACTAGCTCTCTGTAACGAAACAATAACGAAATTTGTCATGCAATACCCACCTGTTGTTCGCGGACCAGACTCTGACAACCACTGCCCCAGAGCTGCTGACGGCTAAGGCACAGCTACGAAAAAGCTCCAAGCGACCCTGCCGATTATTCTTTGAGCCACCTCCCCCCACACACAAATGAGAAAGGTGGCAGGAAAAATAATCGAGGGTGGCCCTAACGGGGCTGTAGCAGCAGCAGCTGACCGGTCATGTTCAAAGACAAACTAACTGAATGTCTGACTTGAGTTGATGACACAAGGTCAGCAGCTGATAGTTACGGCTGATGATATTGTAAGTTGATGACACATCAGCAGTTGATAACTACGGCTGATCACCACATTCTAAGTTGATAGCAAAGTCAGCAATTGATATCTGCGGCTGTCCACCATATTCTATGTTGTTTAGAAACATAAAGTTGCATCACCTACAAAACAATGTTTGCTAGCGGAACTTAAACTTTCGTGATGAATGCAACAAAGTTTATCCGTGTTTGATGCAGTGTCTCTGTAGAGGCTAAGGTGTATCGAATGAGATACAGTTGGGTGGCTGTGAATGATAAAGAGGGAGATACTATATGGTGAGGTGAATTCAGTCAAAACACAACTATAAATATATGGTTAAATGATGGTGTTTATTAGCAATAGAAAAAAACTACACGTTTAGACCTATAACGGCCATCTTCAGGTTTTGACAACTTTATTGCTAAAAGGGTTTTATATAAAACGCATATTATATATTATATAAAACTCTTTTAGCAAGAAAGTTGTCAAAACCTGAAGATGGCCGCTATAGGCCGAAACATGTAGTTTTTTTATTGTTAATAAACACCATCATTTAGCCATATATTTATAGTTGTGTTTTGACTGAATTCACCTCACCATACAGTTTAAACACACAACGGGGATGGCACACCTCAGAATTAAGAAGGAGATATATGGGCGTGGCGGTCCGTAAGTCACTAAGGCACTACCTCGATAGCCGCTACCGCCACCACCACCACCACCACCACCACCACCACCACCACCACCACCACCATCATCCTCATTTCAAAGAAAAAGACGTCAACTTATATGCCATATTAGGCAGCGGGGATTGCTCACCCCTTAACGTATGCAGGGATGCCTGGTGACGATCAAACGGAGGCGGAAAGCGGCCAAAACTCGGTCACCAGATGCCACGAGATGGAAGCTGTCGGACGCAATATGTCAGAATGTGTACCGCTTTTTGGAATAGCCTGCAGCCAGAAAGGCCTGGCAACTTGTAGTCAAATTCCATTACACAGGCTTCAGACGATTTCCAGTTCACAGGAAGTACCCGCCCGTACCTGGGAGACATAGCACCTATGTAGAAACAAAGCACACTTCTCTGTGTTTCCAAAACACTGAAACACATAAACGGTTCAAGGACCAATTTGACAACCTTCAGCATACGTAAACTGCAGTTAATTTAAGGGCTTCGAGATTTTCGCAGCTTTGTGGTTGAGAAATCCGTTCTTCCGGAATATCACATTACAGCTCTGGATAAGAGCCTCCAGACGTTTCGGAGGATCGTAATTATTTCATATACAAGGATCTACTTATTCGAGTCTTCTCGGATATCTACGCCATCTTTCATCGTCGACGGTCTAGATGTCCGAGAAGAGTCGGAAATCTAGACCCTTACAGATGAAAACCACGATACTTCGAAACGTCGGGAATAGCTCATACACTGACGCATTTTCACATCATAGAAGAATGGCATCGAATTTAATCAGGATGAAACAAATGACTAGTGAGTTGACATGGACGATGTTAGGCAGCAGAACTGTCTTTCTCGCCTACTAGAAGAAGTGACTAACGCATGTGTTCCAGAATCTACCTTACTTAACTACTAGCAGAAATTTAACTAAATTTATTCGGAGCCAAATAATGAAGAAATTCTGAGAAATCTTAACGAGTTTTCCATCTTCGCCTAGGCGCAACGCCGATGTACCAATGAGAAACGCATACAGAGTTTTATTTGGCAAACTTGAAGGAAAGTAACCCCTCGGTAGATCTAGATATAGAAGGAAAGATATAAAAACATATCTTAAACAAAAACGCCGAGAGGGCGTGGAATGCATTAATCTGGTTCATCTTCTTCTTCATCATCATCATCATCATCATCAACATCATCATCAAATACTTTTACTCCTTGTGGAGCATAGGGCATCCATGAAGCGCTTCCATGCATTGCGGTCTCCAGCTATCTATCCCCTTGACCTCGTTCCATGACCTTGTGCTTCTTATCTCATCCCGTACTGTCCTTCGCCACGTTCTCTTCATACTGTCTCAATGTCCTTACATTCCAAAACCCTATTCTCGTTTTCCATTTCATGCCAAAGTGGTCACCTCTTATATCAGACGGTTTACTCTTCATTTCAGTTTCTTTAAAAACAGTGGTTAGGGTGTGCAGGTTATTAGCCTGCAGCACCCGATCTCAGAATCTGGTTCAGCATTGCAACAAATGGCGGGATCCTATGAACACTGAGACGAACTTTTGGATTCGAAATATGACGCGAAATTACTTGACTAGCTGCGCAGATATTAGCTTCCGAATAAGTACTCTGTTCAATCGTGTTAGTTACTCGCTTGTTTGGTTAATGAGCTTGTTAGCTACTTAGTTAGATGCATCGATATGGCTAAGATTCGATATATATTACAACAAGTTTTAGGACAATTCCTTAACTTGCCAAAATGTGCAAATAAAATCTTCCCAGTGCTGGACGGTAACTGTACACTTACAGCGTCCCTTTCTTTAGTGACGTCAAGGACACTGAGCCCCACGAATTAACAATCTCTGATGACGAGTCATCCCAATATAGTGCATCTCTTTATGTCAACTAGTAATAGCGAACAGGAACTACGTAATGGCAGACCGTCTTTATGAAGATAACTGAAGTTATTGCTTCGGACCACCCCAAGGAGTCGCAGAAAACTGTCAGATTACCCACGCAATGCAATTACGTTCATACACTGGAATTCAGTTATCCGTTATTAATATGACGGAGGTTCTGACACACAAATCAGGCGAAGAAAACAAAACTTTCTCACTTCTAAGTTACAAAAACCGAGGCCTCATGAATAACGAAACCCAACATATTCACCCACACACATGAACATAATTACATATTAAAATAGGTTTGAAGCTTCAAAACAGTGCTACTGACGTAGAATAAAGCATTTACAGCGAGAAAAACCAGTGGCTATTGAGGAAAATTAAACATTAACAAGCCCAGAAAAGAAGTAAATTTCGATAGAAGTCCCATCAGATTTTGCTTCACAAAACATATATTAAGCTGACAGTCAATATTTCACCTACACAGGCCACATTTTTCACACTGTTCTTAAAAACGTGACATATCTGCGCTTAATGATGCGCCAAGCCGCAAGGGCATAATGTGGAAAGGAGGTACAGCTCCATATATTCGTAACCTCCGGCAATATACGGAAATGAGTGGTCAGATCCACGCTTAAATCGAGAGAAAATAGCCCCTATACTTAATGAGAAGGATGCACGAGTGCCCCAGTCAGCATGGAGGCTCTGGAGAAGATAAACTAGTGCTGCTACCAGACATGGCAATAGCCCATAGTTGGCTAGGTGTGCGTCGCACACCTAGCCAACCACACTCTCTACAACAGATTCCTACACAGCATGATATGCTGCCACAACACCTTGTTTACAAAAACGAACTAAATCGTGAATATGTACTAACTTTAGCAAGGAACGACGGAACTCCCTGATGATGATCTGAAAAGATCGAAACATGTCGGAGTGGTTTTAAGTGTTTTAAAGTGTTTTAAGTGAAAGTTATATACGTGCATTTGTTGGTTAATAGTTGAAGTGATTTTACGAAATGC
>Ga0123357_10009570_pt1 | contig 12242 bp, 4 predicted proteins | sample TergutEmb28metaG_FD_89873 | JGI IMG/M metagenome (GOLD analysis project Ga0123357, IMG submission 89873) | Embiratermes neotenicus P4 segment gut microbial communities from Petit-Saut dam, French Guiana - Emb289 P4 | ecosystem: Host-associated > Arthropoda: Insects > Digestive system > Gut ...
ATCCTGCATCTTAACACTGACGATGTATTTTTATGTACATGTAAGTAGGCTGTTAAATCTGCAAAAATGCCTTGCTAATTGTAGGGTTCTTTTTTCACTTGTAGTATCTGATCAGGCAGGAAATATGGAAGCTTATTAACCAAATAATCAGTGACCTGCTGACACCTTGTTTTCATTATAAAGTTCACAATACATGTAACATGGTGACTACCAAAATTCAAACAAGGAAAGGAGGTGCGATCAGTATTGTGATTGCTGTGCAGCAAAGCAGATAACAATATGATGTTAAAGGGAAAGGTAAAGCTCACCCTAGAATAGGCAATGAAAGCCCAGAGGGGGAGTAGAGGTATAACTCTACTCTTTCTTTACCCTCGGTGCTAGGTGGGTGTGGATGGTCTACACCATGCCCCAGCAGCTTTATCCCCAGGAAGGAGACTCTGTACTCAGTGTAAAGGAGGCTAGGTGGGCCCAGGGGCTGGTCTGCACAGGGGTGGAAAATCTAGCCCATTGGGATTCTTTCCCTTTACTGTCCAGTCTGTAGTGAGTCAGATAACATGATGTTATACCTAGTAAAGTGTTGTGTGTTTGAGCCTGTTTTTTATTCAATTATTCGAAGTAAAAACTGTCAGCAATTTTGTTCTAAATTGACAGTCAATATGTACATAGAAGAGAATGGATAAAAGATAAAGTTATCCCTGTCCACACTCTGAAGGCATATGGGGGAGAGTGGAGATGTAGCTCCACTCATTATTAACCTTGGCAGTAGATGGTGGTGAGTGGTCAGCCACACACACCGGCCACGTTAACCCCCTGGGAAGGAGCCTCCGATAGCCATTGAATTGGAGGCTGGATGGCCCCAGGCTAATCTAGACATTTTGGAGAAGAGAAAAAAGCTCTGTCTACTGGGATTTGGACTGTGCTTTGTCCACCCGGTAACCTAGTCACTGTACCAACTATGCTATCTCAGTTCCAAAAATGAATGGGTAGAATATTATATTCACATGTACAAAACTTAAGCAAAATTATGTACATTTTGGTTTGTTTGTTTCAGATGACAGTGCAGCTGATAAGAGTGTGGAGGAAATCTTAAAGGAGGCTGTACAACTTGTGCGTGAAACATCGCACAGTTTCTCAGGGCTTGGAGACCATAGTGAGCTACTTATTTCACCAGTAGAAGAAGGCCTAGCTGTCAAGGACACAACTGTCAATCCAGTGCCTGCTTCTTCAGCTAACAAAGAAACAGATAACAAAAATCTTATTACTGAAGGAAAGGACAAAGATGGCCACACTATGTCTTCGTCTTCTAGGACAGTAACAAATAAATCAGGTAGTGGGAAAGCAGGGAACATTGGTGAACAGCTTAGAAGCAGTACATTACGTTCTACCAAAGTGACTTGTAGGAAAACAGATACTGGACTTGGTATGCAAGAAATCAGTGGTGTTAAGTTTCATAATTCAAGACAAGTTACAAGTTCAGGGACACCTGCAAATGTTGGTGCAAGAACAGGTGATGGAGGGACTAAAGTAGGAAGTTTGATAGACACAAAATTTGAAAAACATTTAGGAAGTCATTCAGGCGGTGTAAGTAAAAGGAAGGACCTACAAAAGAAAGAAAAGACAGTTACATTTGAAGATGGTCTGTCCCTGGTTTCAAAATTGTCACATTACATTAGCAAGAAACAGGAAAATGTACAACAAACTTCTAGTTACAAACTACAACAGGAGGAAAGTATTTCTAAGGGAGAGTTAGTTAAGGTATCTGAAGAAAATGATGACTTACATGTTTTTGAAAATGTCACTCATCAACAAGGCTTTGCAGATGGACTGTCTGTGAGAAAAGAGAAATGTGGAGACCATCTTACCAAAGTGTTGTCTGTTTCACCTCCATTGATTCAACATGGTGACATAGTGGCCACTCCAGAGGCAGTCTTGCAGCTTACTGACAGTGAAATAAGAAGTGAGGTAGTCGTGGCATTACAGGAATCAGAGAAAAGTCATAGTCAGGTGTCTGAGTATTCATCATTGAATGTATTAAAAGAAATAGACAAGAGATTTGTTGATAGTGACACCACTGGAAGCATAATGGTAGATTTGCCTCATGTTGTAGGTACTTCTTTTCTCAGAAATTCTCCCTCACTTGTATTGGAAGAATCAAGAGTGAAAAAATTGAAGGATGCTAGTACATTTACAGGAGAATTACCTGGAAGACAGTCAAATGACAGATGTGTTCAAGTGACAGATAATTCAATGGCGGAACGTGTGGCCAGTTTGGAGAAGGAACTGCTTCAAGAACAAAACATGTCACTGCAGCTTAAAAGTAAGTGTAATAAAGTTGGTGTAATATTGATGGCCTAAGTTAATTGTTTTAATAGAAATTACAAGTTTACCTTCATATAAAGCCAGCCATGACCAATGCCAGTTCCATCCACCTCCCTATATCTTATTTCCCTAAGGTCTATCGTACAGACTAAATCTCTGGTAGCAGGACCCAGAGGTTCCAACACTGCTGCTACCAAAGTGTGCTAGTGGGCATAATCCCAAGCCAGTGTTATCCACCTCCCATCCTCACAACAGATTTTTCTGAACACATCTATATATTGTCTGCCTTCAGGGGGCTGTTTCCAAAAGACTGTACCATCAACCTTATTTATGATTTTTTTTTGTTTGTTTGTCTCCCATTTCTCTTCTCATCTCCACTGGCTCTGTGGTGCATGCTGGACCCTGGCCTTCCTCAGGATCACTTTCCAGGCATCTTTATCCCATGGCATTATTCTGCAGCATCTAATACTCACTTTCAGCTTCTTTTAAATGGACCGTACATTCCATGTACCAATAACCATCTTATTATTCTTTTTTCCTTCTTTGATTTGTGCTGGAACATCCATCTGGTTTTTCTTTCCTGAGGTTCCTTAACATTTGGTTTGTCCATGCCCAACCCCCAACCTGGAAAACCTGGGTATTCCGTATAGTCAGGGTCATCACCCTTGACATGTGTACATGTAGTGAGACCCTGCCAGTATCTATGCTACCATTGGCATAGCAATCAGCATCTTTTGACCACTCAAGCCCCATCACTAGATAAAAGTAGGGATAATTTTGGTAAGGCTGTCTCCCATCACTGACCAGATATGAGTGTTCTAACAACACTAGATGACCCGTATATGTCACTGAGTTCTTTGTTACATATTTGGCAAAAACGAAATGGAAGATGATCAGAAATGGTTGACAGTTTGGATTTGGAAGGAGGTAAAAGGGCCTGTGTCAAGGGACTGAACCAACAATTACCTGGCAAGGCTGAGGGAAACCACAAACACTGCAGTCAGCATAGCCAGTAATGCAGTTTGGATTAAAACTCGAAATTGGAGAACTTATTTATAAAGTGCAGATCTGCTTAATATGTAAGGTTTTATATTTGTGTACAGATTCAAATCTGCTTGGATGTTATGCAGTTCAGGACTGTTAGAGCCTGAAGATGGAGGCACCATGCTCCTCCAGAATGCTGGTAGTAATTGGCCAGTTGACACAGTTTAACATCCCAGAAGACTTGAATTTTTGTTGGCACTACTATGAGAACCATGAATCTCAACAAATATGATACAACGGCTGCGTTGTAATGCGAGATATTTCTTACCTGTCTATACTCCTACATGCAAAGTATGTTTCTCTACTGGGTTACTTGATTGTAACAGGTTGGTGACTTAACACGTCCACTGGCAGTTTTGTGTAACTCTCAGCACAACACTTCTTGCATATCCTGGGTGAATAATAGGCAGTCTTGAATTCTGTCATCATTCAAATCATGGCTTACTTTATTGTAAACTAAAACTTGTTTTCTGTCACTGGCCATTAAGGATGTTGTGAACAGTGCTGTTACTGTATTTCCTTAAGGACCAGCTGAGTGTGTGTCCTGTAAATCAAAAAGTATGTAAGTGGTACTGAGGAGAGAGAGAAAATATAGATGGCTGTGGCTACATTATGACATGATATATTTTGTTTTCAGCCAAGCTTGACTTGGAGAAACAGATACACAAAAAGGAGCTTGATGAATTGAAATGCAAGCATGAAGAAGAAATGTTCACTCTGAAGAAGGATCAGTATGTTTTGAATGCAGAGGTATGAAAGTCTGTTTACTCTTACCATTGCATTTCATGTTTCTCATTCTTGTGGTTTTATTTATTAGGTAAGTGTGATTATTAGCTGCATTGATGTGGCTGTTTGTCCGTATGTCTTTCACTTGTGGTATAAACAACCACTTTTCCTACAGAACGTGTTTTAATAAGCATTTATTTTGGCAGTGCTGACTAATGCTTAAACCTACAGCTTTGTGTGGAAGTTCAAAGTTATTGTTTAAATATTTCTTCATCATATAGCCCTTGAAATCAGTTCAAGAAAATGTTTTGTTGTGTTTATTCCTTTGATGTGATTGATTTTCCATAAAAAGTAAAGAAGGGGAATGATGGTTATGATCATTATGAGACCTATGATGCTTTGTTCTCAAAGTTAAGATGGTTTGTGCTGTGCAGTCGATGTGTTGTGTACAGAAATATATGCATAATTGTAAACTGATACTGTGGGTCCTCGATATACTGTCAACAGTGGTACTTTTGTTGCTGTGGCTTTTATTGCAAGTGTAAATGTTACATGGACTGGGAAATTTTGGAAATGAAAGTACATTTTATCAGATGGCTCTAGGCTGCGTGTGATTGTTACCTGAATGAGAAGTGTTTGTTGTAGAATCTATGTCTCTGTAATGAGACAGTTATCAGGTGCAAGTGGAACTGAGTGTACCTTTTGAAGTCAATAAGGTAATCACAGATTGTTACTAAGCTTTATGAACTGAATTTAGAAAGATGCGTGTGTATATGATGCATACATGTACCATTATAATGTAACAGAACCTGCACTGGAAAATATCATTCTGGAGGAATAATGTGTTCTTTTCAAATGTTGATCTTGTTGCAGATGACTAGAAATTGTCATTTGTTTAGAAGGTAGCTGTTTTGTCCAAATTAAAAACTTTCTATTCATGCTTCTTGAAACGGAGGCAAAATCTCCCAGTAGTGACAACTATTATAGCATTCTCCTGTCCCTTAATGTTTTAGAAGTAGCCTTGAAAAATAAATGTTGCTCCATTCATTCATTGCACCATGACATACAGTTTTTAAAAGTAAAATTTTGTGTTATGGAATTGCATTTTTATGTCACTTGAGTATTAAATATTTCATTTGTCACGTCACTTGCTGCATAAGTATAATTTGTCACAGATCACTGACTTGAAGAAACAACAGGAGAGCCATGTGCTGGACGAGAGACATGGGAATTGCCACATTCAAGATTATGTTGCCCGGGAGCATCGAATTGCCCTTTTGGAGGCAGAACTGCAACAACAGGAACAGTTGATGTTGGGCTACCAACGTGAGAACAATAAGCTATGCCAGGCCATGAAGCAGCTCAAGGTATGGTTGTGTTTCCTGTCATGGGACATGCATATCTGAAAGATGTCTTGTGATCGACTTGACTGCAGCCCATGTTTCTTGTCCCACTGGTTCAATCTCATGGGCTGGAAGCACAAAGCCATGGTTGCCCGTGTCAGGAAGTTCAATGGTGTATGAGTACTTGATTCCTGCCACTCCCTTTGCCCAGTCATCAGACCCACCTGTTGAAAAGGAATGTTTCTTTTAGATCAGTATTGCCTTACATACCCTCACCCTTGTATATATGAGACTTCCTGCTGTCTTTATAAACAAAGGGGGAGGCATTTTCACATTTTTACAAATTGTATGTCGTTCACCCCATCACTGATTTTGATTTATAAGTTTTCAATTTCTGGAATGCAAAAATCAGAAGCAAACAACCTACATAGAGAGTAAAGAATATGAAGGTCTATTATGTGATCAGATTCCAGGTAATTGATGTGTTGTTCCCGGAGGACGTCAGATCTCACAAATTTGGAAGTTTGTAATCATTTTTTGTCTAGGCTTTAAGTGGAACTGCTTAGATGCTACAAATTTCATATAGTAACTTCCTTGTAGCCATTCATTCTTTGTGCATGAAAACATGGAAGGACTAAGAAGTCACAGGTTATGCCAGGGAGATTTTATAGCTGATGATTTAGCAACTTAAGGTGTCAAAAGTGAAAATACAAAGTAAGGTAAGTTATATTTCCTGTCCATAGTAGCTATCACTCCCTTGTAGATTGATGGTATGGATTCCGTTAGTGGAGAGACCATCTCATCTACCCTGGAGATGGTGGCAGCCAGCTACCCTGAAATGTTGGTACCTGGGATATCATAGACTGCCACTGCACCTGTTTTGGGTGTTACTATATTGATATGGCAGGAACGGTGTAAAATTAAAAGGCACTTCTCTGGATACTCGTATTCAGAGGTGAATGTCCATAATGGCATAAACTGGAGATGTGTCATTCAGGGGAAGCCATAGTTTGATGCTGTTGATAGGCTAATATTCGAAAGTTCTGTTTGAATATGGTACACTCATTTGTAGTTCAAGATTGTTTGTTTGATGTCTGTTAATGTAAAGAAACTGTAAATGGTGTTGTTCTTAGTTGTATGATTGCATCTCTTCATTCTAAAGTCAATTTAGTTTTTATGCCATGTAAGAGAGACCTCAGTGGAACCTTCCTTTCTTGTTCTTGAGGCATTGTTGGGAGGTGTAGACTGTTCATGCTGTTGGCTTGTTCCACTGTAAAGAGTTACAGTATACATGTGGGTGGTTGCAGTACTGAATGTGCAGTATAACCCTGTGTATCTGTAACCCTAACTTGTGTATGCAAGCAACAGAGCAAGCATGAAAGATGGTACAGTGTCAATTCAGATTATACTGTTCCCTGACCGACCTTGGATGAGAGCCACACTGATAGTGTGACAGTACCTGTCTGTGACACTGCTTGATATCATGTGCCAGAAGATTAATCTTGTGTGACTTTTAAATGTGTATGAAAGAGACATTCATTCCTTTATCAGCGGAGGAGTTCCCTGAAATTTGGTTGAAAGGATGTGTGTTGCCTGTTACAACAGAATGAGAGGAAGGCAGGTAATTAGTGAAACAGTACAAAGTGTGTGCTATGATGCTGTTTTGATTATATTACTACAGAGTTTGGCAATTTGTTGCAATGTGTATTGTTCAGAGTATTGCAATGCCTTTGTAAGAACAATTACTTTTTCTAGAATTAGGCTCAAATGCAGTGTATTTCTTTGTGTTTATCTCCACTGTGTAGTTATCATGAATGAGGCGAAGCAGTTCATATGTGACTTGTACATCTAAGCTTGCAAGTAAGATGACTGAGCCATTTGAAACCATACCTGACGAAGTGTAGAGGAGTTCTGCAGCAGTCCCTAGTAGGTAATCAGTTCCACGCACAGCTTGCAGGGCTTCCACCCCCTTCTCTGCCAGGACATACATGTTGTAGTAATCCTTGGGCTTCTCATTTTTATATCCCCATGGCACCAACCACATTTGTGAATATGAGTGTAGTGTCAGGTAAATTTTAATTTGGTCCTTCCTAGTAAGAATGAAATCGGCCATGGCCTTTGTCTCAGGTTCAGAGAAAGCCCATGGTCCCGTGTAGTCATCTGTGCAAGGATCAGAGCTAGAGGTGGAACCTTCTCCCCAGTGGAAGTCCCAATTTCTGTTAGGGTCAACTCCATAGCATTTCCTTTTGCCCCAGCGTTGATCTGCTTTGGCACCCGAACGAGTCTTCCTCCAAAGGCGGTCAGTGGAATGAGAATACTCATAGCCATCAGGGTTTGCCACTGGCATAAAATACCAGTCCACGGAGTCTATCAGCTCAGGGTGCCAATCCCAAAATTCCACCAACTGCAGCATTATGTAGGTAACTGTCGCAGGGGAGATCCACTCTCTTGCGTGGAGACCTAGAGCAAAGAAGTTTGTATGTAACTTGTTGTATACAAAGAGAGAATGCAGTACACTAAGCCAGTGGCTTCCAGTCTCTTGTGAGCCAGAGACTAGTCAAATGGCTGTGAATTATCTGACCAGTCTAAATAGTCTACATATGTTGTTTTAGATGTAGGAATGGAGTGACATTGTGCTCGTTCATACTCTGGCCCCACATAGTCCTATTGTATCAGCTCCTTGATGGTACAGACCATTGGTGGAATATTGCTTGGCAGGGGATAGCTGAACAGGTTGGAGAAACAGCTGCTCCAGTTCTACTTCTTCCATCACAAATTTCACATGGACTACCCTAGGATTAAATCTGAGCATCTCTGATGGGAAGTTGATGACTACTGCCTGAGCTATGGCATGTCAGGAAACTGTTTATTAGCAATGTCAAAATTTACAGTTTATGTGCTGCTAGACTCAGACAGATGTTATGATCACAAACAGCTAAAAATGAGGTGGTATGAGTCTTTTAAAGACTTTATGTGTGAAGCATGAATCAGCATTCTCATTTCTGAGGAATGCAGAGACTGACCTTAAAATTCCATGTCCAGTTTCTCGGTGCTTGATCGCCTACTCTGTAAATGCCACAAGAGAGAAAGAGAAATATTGCACTATTATTCAGTTTGAATTTTTGGCTGCTAGATGGAAGAAGGGGAATTGTTACTGCTTTTATGATAGTAATTTCTGTAGCTGTGAAATTATATAATACTAGCTACAGAGAAGGCAACATTATTGTGCTGCTCAAGAATTTGTTATCATGCAGGCTGGAGCCTGGCCACTGTATTGCATGTTAGAGCTCTGGACTGCAAATGAGGTATTCCAGGCTAAGGAAAATATCCATTTTGCTATGGAACTAGAACCCAGTCCTCAGCTTCTTGTAGGTGGAAATAATAGACAGAGATTTGTGATTCCTGATGGGCTTATGAATGGTGCCATATGTGAGGACATGTGGAGAAGATGGTTTACACTGTGGGCCACTAAAACAGGGATTTATGAAGAGGATTCAGAAAGTTGATGCAACTGCACATTTTGGTCGGTCTCTTAACAGTTATATTTTCAGCACTTTCCTGGACTGATGGGTTCAGTTTTGAACGTTAACGGAAATTATGCTCTTTTCTTTGCCAGCATACGCACCAGTTGTGACAATTCTGGATGGAATTTTGTCAGATTTTTCATGATGTGTGTAAGTTTTATGCATTTTTTCTCCATTCTTTTGGTGTTTTGTCTTCTAAATATTCTCTCCAATGTTTTGTTTTTATGCAGTATGGTGGGGATTTTTATTGTGTACTGATGATAGTCAAATTGAACCAACAGCTTAACTAATCCCCATATAAGTCACATTTGTAGCCTTTACCTTTATTTTCTGAATGGTGAAGGAAGGGGAAGACACGGGAAAATGTTGTCACTGGTTTCAGCCATTCTTAACCTTTATAGGCGATCTGTTGTGCTGTTGTAATGGCAGCTGCATGTGGTCCAGTGGGCATTGTGACCGTCTGTTTGACTTGCCCGACTTCGGTTACAACTATTTGTAGCTCGTCGTAGGCACGGATCCTTCTCAAGGAATATACAGGAGGAATTAGAAGCCGCTTTGCTCTTTCAGTACTCTTTATTCACTGAGGTTCCAGCACCAACAACTTTTGTTGCTCGTTGTTCATCTAGCATTCACAAATGCTAACAGCGTACATCTCCGCACAACTGACTACCTCCTAAGCCTTAGTGATACAGATACCAACAGTGAACACTTGCCCATAGCTGACATCGCAAACAGAGAATCAATTCGTATGTGGTAGGGGGAACTCAACAGTCTCATTCATATAGCCTGGCAAGTGCACGTGTGCACACCAAACAAACTTTACCTCTTCCCTTTCAATATATCAACTAGCCAACGCTCGACGACCAGTTTATCTCTTCACCTTCTTGGTTGCCTAGTTCGAGATTTGAACTACGGACCCTGGCCAGTTACTGCATATTTTCATATTTTTGCAATACTAAACCCATTTCCACTGAGTTAAAATTGAGGTGTCACTCTTGTAGTACCATTGTATTTAAAATCCCTGTTCCAATACAATAAAAATTACACACAGTGTTGTCTGAAAACTGTTGTCCTACATCCAGACTGCCAGTTGCCATCGAGCCCAGCCTAACCTTGTTGATGTAACATAATATGACAGCAGGAGAGAGCAGAGTTCATCAGTGTTACTGACTAAATAAGCATTGTGCTGTTTAGGAAGATGTTTCTCCAAAACATTAGTACCTATTTACCAATCCACATGGTATCAAATCCATAGTTTTAGGTATGGTTCATTCTGATAGGGCTGTGGTAGTCTTACTACACAAACTCTTTAGTTCCTGACTTAGCACTTTCTGTAATTCTGTCTGCATTATCATGAAATGTACATGTGCTGATATGAGCGAATGTAAAAACCGATTGTCTTTTGCTGATTTTGTACTTGGATTGCACAAGGTGATATAGATTTATGTTTCTGACTCATTTTAGTAACAAAAGCCAATGCTGTTGAAGGAGGAATTACATCAGCTGTGTGATTATTTCACCATTGTAATCAATCCATACATGTGGCTGATGGTGTGACAGTGATGTCACTTCCTGCTAGCCTCGAATGCCAGACAAGTGATGCCAGGCATTGTCTATGCCAGATCATGTTAACCGAAACTTATCACATATTGTCTATGCCAAATCATGTTAAACTGAAAATTATTGCATAATTCCGAAAAGTGGTGTACATTTTCATGTTGCATTAAAGCGAAATTGTGCAAAAAGAAATCATGTGAAACAAGTCCTTCCTCTGTAATATGGCACATGCGCTTTGCTTGCCAGATAACTAAGGCTAGAGACACAAGCTGAGAATTTGTAATACTTATTGCTTTCTGACATCAGCAGTGGTTACTTGATTGTGCCTCAGTGTTACGTTATGTGTACACTGCCTGCTTTGTTATGCTTACCTCCATCTATCCATATGGCAGGTTTGTTGCTGTCACCACCTGTAGACACTTTTAGCAGCTTAAGATGTCGGCCTTGAGATGATTTCCCTATCACCTCTGTTTGACAGATATCAGGGTAGGTTATTGCTAGGTATTCGATGTAGCTGTCGATGTCTGTAGAAAGAAATGCATGTATTATGTCAGAGAAATGAATATATAATGAATACAATCATATACGTCAACACTACTTATTTATTAAAACATAGGCTACATGTTTCGACCCAACATTAGGTCATCCTCAGGCCTGCGGCAAACTAAGTCATTGGTGCTGTGTGTATATTGGGATCCCAGTATGTTTGACAGTCGTAAGAATATGTAAAATCTGGTAAGTATATGTTTTTGGCTGGATAAAATGCGTAGCTTACATTTATGATTAAATGTTTAAAACATGGGTTGGTATTTACAGTTGCAACATTTCAAAATTCTCAATAATGTATTCTATGAAAGTCTAAGGTATTGATATATTGTCGTTCGCTGGAGAAATTTTGTGTAGATACAGCTTCTCAAGGTTGCCCATGTTGTCATATATATTCTGAAATAGAATACTTTATTGATAACTTTGAAATGTTGCAATTGTAAATACCAACCCATGTTTTAAACATTTTAATCATAAATGTCAGCTACACATTTTATCCAGCCAAAAATAGATACTTAAAAGATTTTATATATTCTTACGACTGTCAAACATATTGGGATCCCAATATACACACAGCACCCATGACTTAATCTGCTGCAGGCTTGAGGATGACCTAATGTTGGGTTAAAACATGTAGCCTATGTTTTAATAAAGAAGTAGTGCTGATGTATATGATTGTATTCATTATATATGCTCATTCTAGCACTTCCTGATGCCTTCTTTCAAGCAGAGAAATGAATGATATCCATCAGAGGAAGAAACATTGCCTTTATAGTGAGTTACTCATTTATGGCTTGCCTAGGAGGTGAAGCACGTAATTTGCTGGAAGAAAATCTTTGTATAGAAAGTCTTTTGCTATTGATATTACAGTGACAGGTTTTTGTTTATGTCACTACAGAGCTTCTGAGTGTTGCATATTAATATAAAAATGATGTAAAGTAACTATATAGAACTATAATTTTGTCTGTTGTTTTGTATGGGTGTGAAACTTGGTCGTTGACATGGTGGGAGGAAAGGAAGCTGAGGGTGTTGGAGAACATGGTGTTGAGGAGAATATTTGGAACTAGGAGGGACGAGATAAGGGGGTAATGGAGGAGATTGCATAACGAGGAGCTAAATGATTTGTACTCCTCACCCAGTATTGTGCGGGTGATAAAATCAAGAAGAATGAGATGGGCTGGGC
>Ga0123357_10009571_pt1 | contig 12241 bp, 10 predicted proteins | sample TergutEmb28metaG_FD_89873 | JGI IMG/M metagenome (GOLD analysis project Ga0123357, IMG submission 89873) | Embiratermes neotenicus P4 segment gut microbial communities from Petit-Saut dam, French Guiana - Emb289 P4 | ecosystem: Host-associated > Arthropoda: Insects > Digestive system > Gut ...
GTAATCACGTTCCTAATAGTGGCCTTTTCCGTATTTTTGCTCATAAAGGCCGTAAATAAGCTCAAAAACGCCGCTCCTCCTCCGGCGCCCGCGCCCGACAAAAAAGAGTGTCCTTTCTGCTGCAGTTCCATACCGGTTAAAGCGGTAAAATGTCCGAACTGCACATCGGAAGTAAAATGCAACAACTAACGACAGAGTGAAAAGTGGAGAGTGAAAATAACGTGTTTTCGCTTTGCGAAAACTTATAAATAGGTTTCGGATTTGCCGAAACACAATATTTCCACTCTTCACTTTGCCGTTTCTGTTTGAATTTTTCGCGTATTTTTAATACAATACGTAAATTAATTTTATGCCGGCTTAACAAAGGAATTTTTTAATGAAAAAGCTTTCATTTTCTATATTGTTTTTGATGTTTTGCGCTGCCGCCGCGTATGCCGATACCGACATTATCTCAAAGATTTCTGTTGACGGGTTGATGAATGTCAAGCTGAAAACGGTCACAACCGCAATATCGTCAAAGAAAGGCAAACAGTATTCGGCCGAAACGGCAAGAAACGACGTAAGGGCTATTCTTGAACTCGGCCATTTCGACAATGTCGAAGTGCGTTTCGAGAAATCGGACGGCGTCCTGATGTTTTTGGTAAATGAAAAGCCTTACATTGAAAAAATAATCTTTAAAGGAAACAAACAGTTCTCGGCCGCAAAGCTCAGAAGCGAGAGCACGCTTAAAGAAAAAGATTTTTACGATATGGCAAAGTTTGAGGAAACAAAGAGAAAGATACTCACGCTTTATAAAGACGGCGGCTATGCCGACGCCCAGATAGAAGTCCATCCCACGGTAAATCAGGAAACCAATAAGATGACGATGACTTTTCTGATAACCGAGAACAACAAAATAACGGTCGGCGGGGTGAAGATAGAAGGAGTTATTTCTTTCAGAGAGAAAAAAGTTCTCAGACAGATGAAAACCAGGCCGAAAAAGGTTTTTAAGGAAGAGGTTTTTCTTAACGATCTCAAAGCGCTTGAGGCGTTTTACAAAAATAACGGTTTCATGGATTTTAAGATTGTCACCACCTCCACCACTTACAACGACACGCGCACGCAGCTGTTTATTACGATTAATATAAGCGAAGGGCTGAGATATTCGATAGGCTCGGTTTCTTTTGAAGGAAACTCGGCCGTCTCGGACAGAGAGATGACGAGAATAATCAGACTCAGGAAAGGCGACGAATTTAAACAGGAAAGAATAATGGATACGCTTCAGGGCATTTACGAAGCGTATTCCAACAGAGGCTATCTGCACGCTTCGGTAGAGCCCCGCTTTGAGAAAGACGAAAAAGAACAAGGGATAGTAAACATAACTTTCGCCATAAAAGAAAATTCCGTAGTATATGTCGGCAATATATATATCGACGGTCTCGTCTCCACCAAAGAAAAAGTAATCCGCAGAGAGATTCTTCTTAAAGAAGGCCAGGTGCTTGCGGCCGACAGAGTGCGCAGAAGCGTGGAAAGGATATTCAATCTAGGTTTTATCGATGGCGCCGAGCCGCAGATACTTCCCACGGGCTCGCCGGATATAATGGATTTGGTCTTCAATATTACTGAGGGAAAGCCGGGCATGATAACGGCCGGAGCAGGATACTCTTCCGTCGACTATTTCGTAGGCTCGCTGCAATTTCAGCATACTAATCTCTTCGGGCTCGGGCAAAAACTTAACCTGCTGTGGGAGTTCGGCGCAAGAAGGACCAACTACGAGATATCCTGGACGGAGCCGTGGATATTCGAGAAAAACGCCAGTTTGACGCTCAGCGCTTACGACATAGACAGAGTGAGAGATTATATGAATACCACGAGCGCTTATAATGAAAACAGAGTCGGAGTCTCGGCAAACGTCGGACCCAGAATAAGCGATTACGTTGCGCTGCTTTTCGGATATACATACGAATTCGTAAAACTTTATAACATAGATCCGAGCGTAGAACAGGACATTCTTGCCGCGACCGATCTTTCAAAAGACAGAACTTCAAGCGTTTTGGCGCAGATAACGTATGATTCAAGGGATTATATTTTTGATCCTTCAAGAGGAAACAGGCAGCTGCTGAACCTCCAGGTAGCCGGCGGACCGCTGGGCGGAAACGTAAACTTCGTTAAGAGTACGGCAAGATCCACCTGGTTCTTTCCTACGTTCTGGAAATTTGTTCTGTCGTTCAATTTGAATCTAGGCATAATCGGCTCTTACGGAGGTCAGGATTCGGTGCCTTTGTATGAGAGATTCTACGTCGGTGGAGCCGACACCGTGAGAGGTTATAAATATCAAACGGAAATAGGTCCGGCTAACGGCGGCACCGTAATGGGCGTTCTGAATATCGAGTATAAATTTCCTATAGTCGCGGATAAGGGAAAAACCGTGCTTCAGGGCGCTTTCTTTTACGATATAGGCGGAACCTGGGCCGATACGAACAAAATAAATTTATCTCTGGGCACAGGAGAAACCAATCTGCGTTCCGGAGTGGGCTTCGGAATAAGGTTTGCAACGCCGGTGTTTCCGTTAAGGCTTGACTGGGGCTACGGCTTGAACCATAAACCCGGAGAGACTCTGCAGCAGTTCTATTTCACTATCGGAAACGTGTTTTAACGGCAGGTAATAGGTAAAAGGTAACAGGTAATATGCATAAAAAAATTCTGTTAGCGCCTATTTTTTTAATGTTGTTCGCTTCTTTAACGTTTGCCCTTGAAATACCTATAAGCGGCTCGATTCAGCGCGATAAAAAGGTAACCAACGGCATACTTTTTGTGGATATGGAGAAAGTATTCGACGCCCATCCTATGAAAGAGCGTTACAAAAAAGAGATACAGAGCTTTGCAGCGACAAGAAAAACCGCCATTCAGGACATGATCAAGCAGTACGACGCGTATCAAAAACAGATACAAGATATAAGTCTTAAGATGGGAGAAGTTCAATTATCCACTGATACCGAAAGCAAATCGGCGGCTCTTGCAGACCTCTCTAATCAGTATACCGCGGCCCGGAAAAAGGCTGACGAACAAAAGGCCAATATAGCGGATCTTTCTTCCAGAACAAAAAGAGAAATCAACATGATGGAAGAAAAGAATTCCATAAGCGTCATGCAGGACATAGACATAGTTCTGAGAGGCATAGCAAAAAAGCGCAAGGCGGAAATAGTGTTGGACAGGCAGAGCGTCCTGTGCGGAAGCGAGAGCTGCGAAGACGTAACGGCAGAAGTTATAAAAAGTTTAGAGGGCAGATAAATGAAAATTAAAGCGGCCGAGCTTGCAAAAATCGCGTCCGGAGAGCTTTCGGGAGACGCTGCAAAAGAAATAAGCGGCGCAAACGGGCTTTCGGAAGCATCGGAATCCGATGTCTCGTTTCTGGGCAATCTGAAATACATGCACGACGCTTTAAACAGCAAGGCAGGCGTGCTTTTTATTTTCGCGGATACGGACGGCTCGCAGTTTAAAGGCAAAACCGTAATAAAAGTTAAAAATCCGCAGTATGCCTACTCTATGGTTTTGGGCATAATAGAAAAGGAAAGGATAAACGCGATTGAAATAAAAATCCATGCGTCGGCGTCGATATCTCCGAAGGCAAAAATCGGCGCAAACTCTTATATAGGGCAAAACACGGTAATTGAAGATAATGCCGAGATAGGTTCGAACGCCAAAATATTTCCGAATGTGTACATAGGCCGAAACGTTAAAATCGGCAATGACTGTCTGATCTACCCCAATGTAGTGATAAGGGAAAACGTCAAAATCGGCGACAGAGTTGTTTTGCAGCCGGGAATAGTCATAGGCGGCGACGGCTTCGGCTTTGCGACTATTGACGGCGTAAACCGTAAAATCCCGCAGATAGGAACCGTGGAAATCGGCGACGACGTTGAGATAGGAGCAAACACCACCATAGACAGAGCGACGGTCGACGTCACAAGGATCGGCAGCGGAACAAAGATAGATAACATGGTAATGATAGCCCACAATGTGCAGATAGGCAAAAACTGCCTGATTGTCGCACAGGCCGGCATAGCCGGCTCTACAAAAATCGGAGACAACGCAATAGTCGGCGCCCAATCCGGCGTCGCAGGACACTTAAAAATAGGAAACAATGTTGTGATAGCCGGACAGTCCGGAATCTCGGGGAATCTTGAAGACAATGAAAAAGTAGGCGGAAATCCCCAGATGGAATTGAACAGCAGCATAAGACTCAGGGCCGTAATGAGAAAACTCCCCGAAATGCATAAAGATTTGATTAAAATAAAAAAACAACTGGAGATCAAGGACTAAAATGCCAAAGCAAACCACGATTTTGAAAGAAGTTTTTGTGGAAGGCGTCGGGCTTCATACCGGAAACAAAAGCAAAGTAGCATTTAAGCCGGCCCCCGCGGGGTTCGGCATTAAATTTGTAAGAGTCGACCTGCCGGATAAACCGGCTATAGAAGCGCTTTGGTCAAACGCCGCGCTCGGCATGGCGATAAGGGGAAGCGTAATAGAAAAAAACGGGGCGCGGGTGCATACGATAGAACATATAATGTCCGCCTGCCTGGCTCTCGGCATAGACAATCTTCTCATTGAAATAAGCAATAACGAGCCGCCCATTCTCGACGGCAGCGCAAGAGTATTTGCCGAAACGCTTATAAGCGGCGGAATTAAAGAGCTTGAACTTCCTAAAGAGTATTACGTTTTAAAAGAGCCTGTTCATTTTACCGCGGGAAAGACAAAGATTTCCGCATATCCGTCGGACAAGCTTGAAATCGAATGCTCTATCGGTTTTGACCATCCCTACGTAAAACACCAGCAGCTGGCAGTTGAAGTAAATAAAAATACATATTTAAACGAGCTTGCTCCGGCAAGAACGTTCTGCTTTGATTACGAAATCGAAGCTCTTCAGAAAAACGGTCTTGCTCTCGGCGGCAGCATGGACAACGCGATAGTAGTTTCTCTGGACGGAATACACAATAAGGAGCCTTTGAGATACGCCGACGAATTCGTAAGGCATAAAATGCTCGACCTTATAGGCGACATATATCTTGCGGGCAAACCGTTAAAAGCAAAAATAGTCGCGGACAAACCGGGACATCAAAATAATATAGGCTTTGTCAAAGAGCTTGTGAGCAAAGCCGTAATCGAAAAAGACGATACCAATAAACCGGAGGCATCAATGAGCGGCAGCGCGGCGGCAACAGGGGAAAGGATACTTACGCATGAAGACGTTTTAAAGATTATTCCGCACAGGTACCCTTTTATAATGATAGACAAGGTAAAGCTTAACGACGCGGAGCCGGCAAAAGCCACGGGCTATAAATGCGTGAGCGGCAACGAGGGCTTTTTCCAGGGACATTTTCCGGGAGCTCCGATAATGCCGGGAGTATTGATTGTGGAAGCAATGGCGCAGACTTCATGCGTGATGTTTCTGTCAAGGCCGCAGATGGCGGGATGTCTTGCGTACTTTATGTCCATAGACGGCGTAAAGTTCCGCAGGCCGGTAAAACCCGGAGATTATCTCGAACTTAAAGTCGAAGTTCTCAAAGACGGCGGCAGGCGCGGAAAAGTAAGAGGCCAGGCTTTTGTCGAAGGCACTCTTGTCACCGAAGCGGAGTTTATGTTTGTGATAGTAGACAAGAACGACAAGTAAAATATAAAAAGTAAAAGGTAAATTATGATACATCCGACGGCAATCATTGATAAAAGCGCGATTATAGAAGAGAATGTCGAGATAGGGCCTTATACGGTAATAGGGCCGGATACTACTATTAAAAGAGGCACGAAGATACACGGACAGTGTGTTATAGAGTGCGCCGAGATAGGCAAAGACTGTGAGATATTTAACTTTTCGTCAATAGGCAAGAGACCTCAGGATTTGAAATACCAGGGCGAAAAAACAAAAGCGGTAATCGGCGACGGCACTACGATAAGAGAAGGCGTGACCGTAAACAGAGGCACGGCGGCCGCAGGGCAAACCATAGTCGGCAAAAACTGTCTGCTCATGGCGTGCGCGCATGTCGCGCATGACTGCGTGCTCGGGGACAACGTAATAATAGGGTACACAAGCGGGGTAGCGGGACATGTTGAAATCGGCGATTACGTTATACTCAGCGGCGGCATAGGCATACACCAATTCTGTAAAATAGGCGAGTCGGCGATGATAAGCGGCGGAGCAATGGTGTCTATGGATATCATTCCTTTTGCCATCGCGCAGGGCGACAGAGCTGTTTTGGCAGGTCTTAACGTGATAGGAATGAAAAGACGCGCCATGAAACTTTCCGAAATCGAAGATATTAAAAACGCGTACAGGGTTTTGTTTATGTCGAAACTTCCGCTGGAAGAAGCGATGGCAAAGCTTGTTGATATTCCTTCGCCGTATGTCAAAAAAATCACTGCGTTTATTAAAAATTCGCAGCGCGGAATAGCCAGATTGAATACTAGTAAAACAGAGACTACAGTTTGAAGTTTGGAGTGAGGAGTGAATGTGTTTTCGCAGAGCGAAAACCGGTTAATTAGGTTTCGGCTTTGCCGAAACACGACAACTCCACTCTTCACACTCCAAACTCCACACTTTTTTAAGGATTAAAAATGATTCACAACTCGGCAATAATAGACAAAAGCGCGGTTATCGAAGACAATGTGTCGATAGGACCTTATACGGTCATAGGCGAAAACGTAATAATAAAATCAGGAACCGCAATAGGTTCGAACTCATACATAGAGCATGCCGAAATAGGTTCAAACTGCAAAATTTTCAATTCGGTTTCAGTCGGGACTCCGCCGCAGGATTTAAGCTACCAAAACGAGCCGTCAAAAGTTTATATAGGCGAAGGAACGGTTTTAAGAGAATTCGTTATGATTAACAGAGGCACGAAAAAAACCGGAAAAACAGTAATAGGCAAAAACTGTTTTTTTATGCAGTCGTCACACGCGGCGCACGACTGCCGTATCGGCGACAATGTCATAGTCGCCAACGGCACTGTTTTCGGAGGACACGTTGAAGTAGGAGAAGGCGCTTTTGTAAGCGGACTTTCCGGCGTTCACCAGTTTTGCAGGGTAGGCAGGGGAACAATGACCGCAGGCGGCGCGATTATAACTATGGACACGATTCCTTTTTCAATGTGCCACGGCGACCGGGCTGTGCTCAGCGGATTAAATCTTGTAGGCATGAAAAGAAGAAAGATGTCGAATGCGGATATAGAAGATATCAAAGATGCGTACAGAATACTCTTTATGTCAAAACTTTTGCTGAAAGACGCGGTAGCAGAGCTTGAAAAAAGCTCTTCGCCTTATGTAAAAGAAATAGCCGAATTTGTAAAAACATCGAAAAGGGGAATTGTAAGACCGGAATAACGGCAATTTACAAATTACAATTTACAATTAAAAGACAAAATGAAAAATATCGGATTAATAGCAGGAAACGGAAGATTTCCTTTTCTGGTGGCCGAAGAGATTAAAAAAAGCGGCGACCGGGTAATATGCGTGGCTTTAAAAGAAGAAACCGATCCGGATCTTGATAAGATATGTGACAAATATTTTTCCGTATCCGTGGGAAAGTTTCAAAAGATAGTGGACGCGTTAAAAGGCGAAGGCGTTGAGACGGCGGTGATGGCCGGACAGGTCAAACATGTGAAGATTTACTCCGCAATAAGCATGGATTGGCGCGCTATTAAGGTTATGGGAAGCCTTTTAAATAAAAAAACCGACACCATCTTAAAAACAATCGCGGACGAATTTCAAAAAGACGGCATAACGCTCATGCCTTCCCACGCATATTTAAAAAATCTTTTACCGGAAAAAGGTCTTGTCGCCGGGAAGAAGCTTTCATCCGACGAAGAAAAAGAAGTTGAGTTCGGCTTTAAAATAGCAAAAGGCATCGCGGGTTTTGACATAGGGCAAACCGTGGTTGTCAAAGACAGGTCGGTGCTCGCCGTTGAATCCGTTGAAGGCACTGACGAATGCATAAAAAGAGCTTACCGGCTTGGCGGAGAAGGCTCGGTTGCAGTCAAAGTGGCAAAACCCAATCAGGATTTCAGGTTTGACGTTCCGGTCATAGGCACCAGAACCGTGGACACGCTTAAAGAAAACAAAGTGAGAGCCATGGCAATAGAAGCGGGCGTCACTCTCATCCTAGACAGAACGGAAGTTGAGAAAAAAGCGAAGGAAGCCGGAGTGACGATTGTTGCAGTTTAAAGCAATTAACAATTTACAATTAACAAATAACAATTAACGACAAGAGGAAACTATGATTAATGTGGCTTCTCCGGTAATCGGGAAAAGGGAAAGACAGCTTCTCAACGAAGTATTGGATTCAAGAATGGTCGCAAGCGGGAAATATGTTGCGGCTTTTGAACAGAATTTTGCGAAATATTCGGGAACAAAGTTCGGCATTGCAAACGCCAACGGCACAACGTCGCTTCATACTGCTCTTTTGATGTGCGGCATAAAGCCCGGCGACAAAGTGGTTACAACGCCTTTTTCGTTTATAGCCACGGCAAACTCAATCCTGTTCTGCGGCGCGAAACCCGTGTTTGCGGACATCGATCCGGAAACTTTCAATATAGATCCCGTTGAACTTGAAAAAGTTCTCAAAAGAGAGAAAAACGTCAAAGCTGTTCTAATAGTCCATCTCTACGGACTTGCCTGCGATATGGACGCAATACTCAAACTTAAGAAAAAATATAAATTTAAACTTATCGAAGACGCGTGCCAGGCGCACGGAGCGGAGTTTAAAAAGAAAAAATCCGGCTCTTTCGGCGACGCTGCGGCGTTTTCTTTTTACGCTACAAAAAATATGATGACCGGCGAAGGCGGCATGATTCTTACAAACGACGCAAAGGCTGACAAATACGGCAGGCAGGTTGTAAATCACGGAAGAGACGGCCACTCCACGCATACTGTGATCGGCTACAATTACAGAATGACAAACATCGCCGCAGCCATAGGCATTGCCCAGCTTGAGCAGCTTGAAGGCTGGACAAAAAAAAGAATAGCCAACGCTTCGACCTATAACGAAGCCTTTGCGGATTTGAATTTTATAAAAACGCCTATTGTGCCTAAAAATTGCAGGCATGTTTTTCACCAGTATACAATCAGGGTAAAGGCTTCCGAAAGAGAGAAGTTTATGAAATATTTAGCCGACAACGGCGTAGGAAGCGGCATATATTACAACTGTGTTATGTACAACCAGCCGTATTACAAAAAACTCGGCTATAAATCAGGACTTTGTCCGCAGGCGGAGCAGACTGCAAAAGAAGTCGTATCTCTTCCGGTTCATCCTCTGCTTTCAAAGGACGACGTTCAAAAAGTAATAAACGTCGTACGGAGCTATAAAAAATGAACATAGTGAGAACTGCGGTAATAGGCGTAGGCTCGCTCGGGCAACACCATGCCAGGATTTTGGGACAGCACCCGAAATCAAAGTTTGAGTTTATAGTTGACACGGATGAAAAAAGAGCGGAAAAGATTGCCAAGGCAAATGATGCAAAGCCGGCGATTTTAACGGATTACAACCGGCTTAAAGGCAAAGTTGACGCCGTCGTTATATCGGCGCCTACTCAGTTCCACTACCAGATCGCAAAACCTTTGCTTGAAAGCGGCATTCACTGCCTTGTCGAAAAACCTATCACTTTAAGCGTTGACGAGGCGCAGGAACTTATAGAGACTGCAAAAGCGCATAATGTGGTTTTACAGGTAGGCCACGTCGAAAGATTTAATCCGGCTGTTATAGCCGCTGCGCCCTATGTGCATAATCCGAGATTCATCGAGGTAAACAGGCTAGGGCCTTATGACCCCAGAACCGCCCATATAGGAGTAGTTTTGGATTTGATGATACACGACCTCGATATGCTTTTCTATCTTGTGAAAGATAAAGTCGTGTCTTTTGAAGCCCACGGGGCAAAGATTCTTTCCGAGACCGAAGATATTGCAAAAGTGCGTTTGAAGTTTGCAAACGGCTGCGTCGCCGATGTCTCGGCAAGCAGAGTTTCTATGGACAAGTACAGAAGGATAAGAATTTTCCAGCCCGATGCGTACATATCCATAGACTATGCCGGCAAAAGCCTTAAGATGTACACCAAAAAAGAGGGAAAAGAAAAGATTACATCTTTGCTCGACATAGATATAAAAAAACCGAAAATACCGTCAAACGAACCGCTGTTTTACGAACTGGATAACTTTTTAAACAGCGTCATAGAAGGGAAAAAGCCCGAAGTGTCCGGAGAACAGGGCAGAGACGCCGTGGAGCTTGCGCTTAATATTTTGAAGAACATGCAGTTTTAACAACGGAATTATCCTACTTAATTTGTCATTGCGAGAAGGAGCGGAGCGACGACGAAGCAATCCAGAAAGCTAACAGAAACGACATTTTTATTGCTAGATTGCTTCGGCGATAAAGCCGCCTCGCAATGACTACAAAAACAAGAGGTAAAGTGGCTAACAATAAAATTTTTATTTCCGCAGGCGATTTGTCGGGCGAAATACACGCTTCAAACCTTGTGCGCGAAATAAAAAAAATCAATCCGGAGTGCAAAATAACGGCTGCCGGCGGAAATAATTTAAAAGAAGCCGCAGACACGTTTCTTTACGATATAGTCAACATAAACGCTTTCGGATTTCTTCCGTTCAGACAGTTCTTTGTGCTGGTTAAGGTTTATAAAAAGATTAAGGCCTACTTTGAGAATGAAAAGCCGGACAAAGTGATTTTGACCGACTATTACGGTTTTCACATCCATGTTGCAAAACTGGCAAAAAAGCTCGGCATTCCCGTGTATTATTACGTGAGCCCGCAGGTTTGGGCTTCAAGAAGCCACAGAATTAAAACCCTCGCAAAGAACGTCAAAAAGATGCTTGTGATACTGCCTTTTGAAGAGAAGCTCTACAAAGACAACGGGCTTGACGCGGTTTTTGTGGGGAATCCGTTAATAGACAGCTTTCCGGCAAAGACAAATTTTGACGTTTCAAAACCGCCTCTGATAGGCTTGTTTCCCGGAAGCCGCAATAACGTGGTAAAAAAACATATACCTATAATAATCGCGACCGCTAAAATACTGAAAGAGAAGCTGAATGCAAACTTTATATTGTTTTGCGCCGGGAAAAGGCCTGATTTTGACATTCCGCCTTATATAGACGTAGAACTAAACAACGACTTTGCAAAAAGAAGAAGCATAGACATAGCGATATGCCCTTCCGGCACCGTAAGCCTTGAGAATTCGCTTCTGGGCATACCGATGGCGATAATGTATAAGCTGGCGTACTTCAACTACCTTATAATAAGGATGCTGGCTAAAGTAAAATACATAACGCTGGTAAATATTTTAGCCGGGAAAGCCGTGGTCCCGGAATTTATACAATTTGACGCAAAACCCGAAAAAATAGCCGCATCGGTTATTGAGCAGCTTAAGCCGGAAAATTATATGCCGAAAGTAAACGATCTCCTGGAATTCAGAAAAATGCTCGGGCAAAACGGCGTGAGTAAAAGAGCGGCGGAAATAATTGACAAAAGCAGGTAGTATTTTCTCTCTTTTGTCATCCCCGAGTGTCTTAATCGGGGATCCGCGTTTATATTTATCGATTCTGCGACTTCGCGCAGAATGACAACAAAATAGTACTAAGGATTTTAAATGGAAAAGAAAAAAGTAGACATAAAACGCTTCAAAAAATATCTGACTCCGTATATACCCAGATTTATCGGGGCACTGGTAAGCATGGGTTTGTTTTCGCTTATGAATCTTGTGGCGCTCTGGTTTATCAAAAACGGAATAGACGGCATATTCATGCAGAAAGAAGTGCATTTTATGCATTTCACGCTGACAAGCCTGGATATGTTGAATCTCTCCGTCATAGCCGTGCCGATAATTTTTGCGTTAAAGGGGCTGGGCAGCTACGGAAGAAGCTACCTTTTAAATTACATAGGCCAGAACATAATAAGGGTTTTGAGAATCGAGCTGTACGACAAACTCATCTCTCTCTCCCACGATTTTTACGTTAAAAACTCTTCGGCAAAAATGATGTCCAGGGTTACCAACGATCTCAACGCGATGCAGCAGGCGCTGGTAAAAGTTCCTCCGAGCATTTTGATGGACGGCCTGACGTTTATTTTTATGATAGGTACGGTTTTTTATCTTAATTGGAAGTTCGCGCTTGTAGCTTTTGTCGGATTTCCTATAGCCGCCTTGCCTCTGGCGATGTTCTCAAGAAAAATAAGAAGAGCGTCAAAAGAAGGGCAGGTTCAAATGGCTGA
>Ga0123357_10009572_pt1 | contig 12241 bp, 5 predicted proteins | sample TergutEmb28metaG_FD_89873 | JGI IMG/M metagenome (GOLD analysis project Ga0123357, IMG submission 89873) | Embiratermes neotenicus P4 segment gut microbial communities from Petit-Saut dam, French Guiana - Emb289 P4 | ecosystem: Host-associated > Arthropoda: Insects > Digestive system > Gut ...
ACATATTTTGAAAAAGGAAGATAAAAAGGACAAAGAAAAAGAGTAGATGGAAGTGGGAGGGGGGGGGGGGGGGAGGAGAGGGGGGGGGGGGGGGGGGGGGGGGGGGGGGATGACATGAGGATTCAAATCATATTCAGATGAAGTGTACCGCAATACTTGTACATAGCTCTCACACCCTTGGGTATGGTACGTGATGGAAAGGGTACGTACCGGGCTTAGGTTTAACAAATTTTTTGTCGATTGAAGGGTGCGAATAACACATGCTATGAGTATCACATATCCGTTATATTTAGTACAACTTGTTTCGGCCGAATCATACGTCCATCATCAGGTAGTCGCACAAATTCATAAGAAGACATATATTCTAGGAGGAGGCCTCTTCTTTACAAACATTAAGTATGCTATTTTGGTAACTTAGTTATTATTCCAAATAGGGGAATAATAATAATTATCAAAAAATGATACTATAAATTATGTCCGCGTTAGCAAACAAGGAACAAGAATTACGTTCTTCCCCATTACAAAATTTTATCAGAATCTATAGAACTGTTTTATCCATCAATTTGTTAGTCCAACCACTCGTCTGTCAATGCACCCGTTCGTCCATCCATCAATCTGTCTGTCCATTCATCATAGTCTTTATTGTAAAACGTTAATACATGTTCAGGATATCTAATAGAAATACGTTTCAGAAATGTTGATATAATAAAATTATCCCACATTTAGGTATCTTGTGGTGTGATTCTTCAGTGACGTGTAATTGCCTGTCGAACCTGAATAAAATAAACAGAAGGAAATGCGAACGTGTGTCGCTTTTGCATTTAAGAGTGGGATATATGGATGGATGAGTTAATGACGTCACGACCAGCATCAAGACCGCACTGACACTGATGAGCCTTTCCTTCAACAACCCCCCACCCTTCATCCCTCTTTCCCTTGTTCCTCCTTCTGCACCACCTTCTATCCTCCCACCCCAAACTCCCATATCTCATGTCCCGGAAACATACACGCGGAGTCCCGGAGAGACTGTCAGCTTTTCCTTCGGGCAGAACTTATTCATTTTCTCTGAGTTTGTAATACACGGAAGGAGAATTTGTCGATTGGTTCGAAGTCGTTACACAGTTTTGTGCTGTGTTGAAGTTAGGAAGTAAAGAATGATTTGGGTTTCAATTATCGTTGCGTTTGGTTAAGGGACTCCGAAAACCACGTCAATTGTGACGCATATTAGTTCCTTTACGCAGCTCGCGAGAGATGGGGCGTGATCTGTGGGTCTGATCAGAGTGGCTCAAAATAGGGTCAAGTGGTTGGCCCTCCTAACCACGAAGATGGCCCTTCAGCTTTCGCAGTTTTAGGATCTCATCGGTGTTGCTGAATATGCAGGTCGTCCGTTTTGTTATGTCGTGTCGGCTGGTAAATATTTACCTACGTTTCGAAGGTGCATAACTGCGGGTATGTAACAATCTGCATGGCGTAGCATTTCAGAAGATTTGAAACATCTTCATCCTCCGGTTTATGTAAAGAGCCGGGATAGCTAAGTCGGTGTAGGGACTTGCCACGGGTTGGACGGTCTGGAGTTCGGACCCCGGTGGAGTCGACACTTTCTGGACCCATCCAGACCAGCCCCAAGGCCCACCCAGCCTTCTGTTCAGTGGGTACCTAGTCTCTTTCCCGGGGGTAAAGCAGCCGGAGCATGGCATTGGCCACCCACTCAATTCTAGCTCCGAGGCTGAGTATGGGTAGAGCTATACCTGTACCTTCCCTCAGTGCCCGCTGGGCATGTTGCGAGACAGCCGTCACCTTTACAAGAGAATTTAGTATCTGCTGGTTATCCAAGAGCAACCAGTTCTGTGTAAATTATTTAGTGTCACAAGGATTACTGTTTTCTGAGATGTAGCACCGTGAAGTTTGGTTGAAAGGTATCGATATTTCGGTGGAAGATGCTGCATCCCTCTTCAGACTAGAAGGTTATAATCTTGTTATTCATCGCTGTGAGAATGTTACGTCCCACACAGCCTGACATTGGTTTTCTCTCTATACTTTTTCCACACCGACAGCAGTTTATCACAGCAGTTTCAGTGGAGACATTAAGATCTATACCATCCATAGTATAACGTTCAGCGAATCTGCTCCTTCAAATCTGTCCTCCTACTCTGCAGCTCGCCCACCCCCTTCCTGCTACCGGACCTTCAGAGTTGCATGTTGTCATTTTTCAAAAAAAGGAGGGGAAGAGACAACGCAAAAAGTCAGGCATTGTCCTCTTTAGTTCCCGCCCCCTGGGCCCCTAGAAGGGGGGGTGAGGGGCGGTTGGGAGTACATTAGTGAAGATACTGAAGCATTTGGACATGAGGAGAACGGTATGAAGCCTTGCGATTTGTACCGGATAATCTACATTACAGGGGATGGCCTTTTTTTTTCAGGGGGGAGTGTATTTTTCTATTGTGTCGGCTGCATCATGATAGCGTGATATGAGCTATTGCAAGAATGAGGGGCCTAAGGATCTGCGATCATGCTTTCGACCTACTTATTGTTGAGGTGGCTTGTGTCTGCACCGTACGGGACACCGATAAATGTGTGTGCCGCCATATTTAACGTATTTCGCATGCAAACTGTATTGATGGGCGTGGACGTACTGCTAGATTTGAGGTTCTCACAGCAGTGTTGCTGGTATTTCATCTTATGCAATATTATGCCGTATCGAGAGGTAAATAGTTGAAGTTTCTTGCGTGTATGTACCAGTCTATATGGCGTAATATCCCAGAATTCTTAAATAAGAACGTAGATTTATATTATTGTGGCAACTACTTACTCGTATAGCACTGAACTTAACTTGCAATAACTCCGTTTTTCGTCTCGAAATGTTCGAGTTAGGTGATGACGTCTACGAAGTATGTGTGTGAATTATGTTTGGCTACCGGAATAAACAGAGATACCGCGGTAGCACGGTGGTTAAGGTGCTGTGCTACAAATCGGAAGGTCGCTGGTTCCATTCCAGATGGTGTCATTAGAATTTTTCATTGACATCCTTCCTATCGCACTGTGGCCCTGGGGTCGACTCAGCCTCTAACAGAAATGAGTACCTGGGGGTGAAAAGCGGCCGGTGCGTAAGGCTGACAACCTTACCATCATCCTGGGCCATTGTAACGTAATCTGGGAACCTTAACTTCCTGGAACCCTCTGGGCACCTAGGGCCTGTAATGGGACTAATTTTTGTTTTTATTTACCGGAATAAACAACGTTCGAATTCGGGAGTCTGTGTAACAATGGTGCGCTGTCTTAGGAACGGAATTTTTAAATGTTTAGGTGGGCTGTTTAAATTTGGCCTTACACTTGCTCTTTAGTGGTGACAACTTTCCTCTGCGAGTTTGACATTGTCAACTATAACGATGACGATTGAAATATTCTGCAATATGGTGTCGTGTCTGTTGTGGATTTTTGAAGGAATCAAAATTCCCTTGACACGTCGGCAATTATTTATTAAAAGACAGGGTGTAGATTCCCAGAATGCATGAATAATCGACTTCTCTTTCAACATTTTACGGCCTAGAGTCATTGTCAGATGAAATAATCCTTGCCGTTAAGGTATTCTGAACCCTCCACATCAGACAGCCTGTGTTTTCTTGTGTTCAGATTATTCTATGAAACCCAAGTTGTACATTCTCTGTAAGATTTATGTGAAAATTTCTGTGAATTATTTCATTATATTTGACATAATTGAAGAATATACAAACCTTGAAATGTCGTATTTTTAAAGTAAAAACATTTTACTTTAATTTTATCCAGAATATATTTCAGTTTGGAGAGCTGATAGGTCGGTACTATCATGCCGATACTCACGTTGTCTTTGGTGGCGATTTCCTCGCGGTAAAGCAGTCCATTCAGACAGAAATTCGTGTCTCTGTGGGCCTAATGACTGCGGTTGACGCGGGCCACAGTTCTGGTGCTGAAGACCTCTTGCGTGCATCTTGGATCATTAGAAGTTGCAGCAAACGTCTTTCTTTCTGGTGCTGCTAATGGGAGATTGATGTGGCACTTACTTGGAGCATAGACTACCGGGTTGATGTAAGGGGCCATGCATTTTGACTGTTAGTGGCAACTGCGTGGACCATGCGGTGTAACGTTCAAGAAGGTGTCATTCTGTCAACAGTGAATTTAGTAGCAGAACGTAGCTAAGGACACACCAGCAGGTGGTTATAAGTATCCACGCGGTTTAACTACAGTTCGGAGCCCAGCGTTGCATCTCTGTAAGGAATGCGAGCTAGACTTAACCTAACCCACACTTCTTTTGTCTTTATCCAGCTTTGTGGTCGTAGATCAGAGCCCCGGACTGTATTTATGTCGTACTGGCACTATGCCTATATTCGTTCTATCGCTCAGTAGCTTAACGTTTTGCCTACAAAGAATTTGGTTGCAGAAGGTAGCTAGAAACAATGATTAGACGATGCAGGTAAGTTGTAGCGTGGTTTAACTGCCCGTGGTGCACTAATAACTATGTATATCACTATTTTTAGGGTTTTTAGTGTTTATTTAGTTGCAAAACGCAGTTAGGAACACAGACTATTGATGAACGTAAGTGTATGTGCGGACTGTTTCTGATGCACTTATAACCAGATCCGTAGCCTATCGCGGCCAATCTAAATAGCAGCGCGGTTAATGTGACTATACAGAAGCGCTAACGACTGTTGTAGACTCACGAGAACAAATCTCACCTTGTCAGTTGTGGCGCAAGTGACGATCTGACCTTTAATTTTCGTCACCAGTAAGCTGTATATTCCAGGTACAAGTATAATGGGCTGAAGTGCAGGTGTGGCTTAGGTGTTCTAGTTGATTCTGTTATTTTGTGTTATGCTTCAAGTGCTTAGGTAAAGGTAAAGGTGAATTTCACCCTAAACAAGTCATGAAGGCCCAGAGGGGAGTAGAAGTATAACTGTGCTTTTTCTTTAACTTCGGCGCTAGGTGAGGATAGGTGGTCATCGCCATGCCCCTGACCTCTGAAAATGAGACCCAGTACCCATCGTATAGGAGGCTGAGTGGTCCGCAGGGCCGGTCTAGACCTAAATGCCTAGAGCTGTGCATAAATTTGGCTTCAGGCTGGTTAGAAACTGAATGCCTAACGAATGACGGCCAGTAGAAATGACAAATGCGGTGATAGAGACTTATGTTCTTGACAGCACCTATACATGAAGGCAAGCCCCAAAGAAACATACGTGCACACACTGTCAAGGTAACAGCGAATCTCGTCAATCGATGACATTATGTGTACTGTCTACCGTAATGTTTGGCAGATCGCCACTTCCAACTTAAAGTGTATTTAGTACCATCACGTGCGTGTATGTATGTATGTGTATATATATATATATATGTGTGTGTGTGTGTGTGTGTGTGTGTGTGTGAGAAAACACATACATACACATATGCAAACAGAACGGACTTAAAGAAAATGAGGTAACGAACACTCTGGTGCCAAGAAATTTATTCTTACTTCGATGTATGCGTGGCACATGGGTATCATAGGGTGGGCCATCATATCTCCACCTAGTCAGCACTGACATTTAAGCATTTGCCCCACCGTTACACAAACGTTTGTGTCCCGGTGTTCGCGAAATCGGTGTCAAGTGCCTGCAGCCATGAGCTTGCGTGAAGTCTACATTTGTTGCAGATCTCTTAGCAGACAGGTGCTAGGTCCCAAGAGATGGAAATCACCGGGCACCAGGTCGGCGTTGTTAGGGTCCGCGGTCCATAACACCCTGGCCATAGTGCTGTAACCAGTCACAAACCCGGTTTGTAGTTTGAAGCAAAGTGACCATACGAAATCTGTATTTACCTTTAGATTTTGCGGCGATATCTGATGAACGGTTGGAACTATTTACGTGTAATTTTGTTTGTTATAGAGATAATCAACGCACCTACAGATTCTATATTACTTGTTTTATACATTTCGACGTTTGAAAACATGGCGATGGATCGAATATGTGAAGTTATGTCTGTCGAATTTAGCATTGTGGTGGTAGAAATCATGCACATACGTGGATCACTAGGCAATATAAATATTTAGCTTTAGTGTAGGCACTGTTGAAATTCCAACTTGAAATTACTGAACATCAAATACGTTGAGAGTTGAGTTTCTGTAAACTGCAGTATATTTTGCCCGTAAAAAAAAAAACGAACTTTATCAGTAACACGTAATCTCAATACTAACAGCCTGTAATGTACTTTAGTATTGCATACGCAAATCACTTTTTGCGGTACTGACTACTGAAGCTTACCTTCCTCCGTCGCTGATTACTGCCATATTGTTTTACCGTTCGTAATTGTTGCAGACTCGTTGCGAACATACGTAATGGAACCTTCTCACCTTACTCGTAAATACTTTCTGACCTACATTACTGGAAAAGATTATGCATTGTGTGTGTGTGTGTGTGTGTGTGTGTGTGTGTGTGCAGATCCTTCTGGCCTATGTATAGGCCTAAACTAAGCGTCTTATATTCGATGTTTCTTAGGACTTCGCTTGTGCCCCTCGAAAACATTGATTAGCCAAGCCGTGTACTTCAATTTTTGTTAGTGACGTTGAACTGGCACTAGTAAGTTTTCAGTTCTTGGCATTGGTAAGAAAAATGCGTTATATTCGTAAAAATATGTGATTGAAACAGTAATTGAGATCATTGTTGCCCTTATTACATACAAGTTAAGAATCTTCTCTTTGCCTGAAAGTGACATTTTACACCAAAATGCAGCCCGTCTCTCACTTTCCCATGCCTCGACCAATCCATCCCCAAAATTTCCACAGTAACGCGTCTATTGTCTGGCGTCGTTACCGCCTTTATGCTGTAAAATATCTCTCCGCCACCCCAACTTCATCCCTCAGTTGACACGTATATTTGATTATGATTGAATATGCGACGAGCTAGATATTGTTTCTGTTACCAAAGTCACCGTCAGAGTCTTCTGCAAGCTTCTCACTGCCACGTCGATGATCATTAATAATAATCCTCTAGCCAGGACACGATGCGACGCCCTCCTGCTTGCTTGTGTCTTCAGACCTTTTCTTATGGCTTACTGCTTCATCTGGAAGTTGCTTTAGTTCATCAAATGAATGGACTGCGAGAAAGAATGTTATAAAGAACAGTTTATCTTGCTACTTTTTAGCCCGTTGCATGTCGAGTTTTTAGAGATAAAAGTAAACGACGACTTTTGTTTTGACATTTCCATGGTAGACCTAAATTTTTTATATCTGTTATTGTAAAACATGAAGCCCTCAGTATGGAATTCCGAAAGATGGTATAGAATGTTCCAGTTCCCCGGCACTTTAAATTAACAGGTGTATTCAAAGCTGATGTGAATAGCATTTCTGAATGAGATAATTGATTGCGACGTTAAAAGGGGAAGTCATGTAGAATGTCTTTTATTCACGTACTGAAATTTTACGACTAATTTATTTATGGAATGCTTGTGAAATACGACGAGTTGAATGATGACCTTTGAACCCTTAAAACTGCGTTAATTACATCAGGAATGGTGGGGGCATGATCTGTAACTCGTTTCAAATGAGGAGTACCTCTAACATTAAAAAGTATTGTTTCCTCATACTTGCCGAATCCCAGAAATATTTACTCTGTTGCTTTTAATACGTGGCCATTTTTGTCTGAATGGGCTGTGGATTTGGTCAAGTCCACTAATTGAACGTAAAGGTGTGTGTGTGTGTGTGTGTGTGTGTGTGCTTTAACCAAGTAGGGCTGTGAACGACTTGCCACTGCTTTCTCTAGACAGACATCGCACGCAGCAGCACTTTTCCCACTCATGATTTTTGTAAGGTGTCAACCAGTGGCTGTGGCTAGAAAGCTTCATTGTAGGCCTGCTGTGTGCTCATCTACCCACAATATACTAGCTCCATACACCAGAGTCCTTGAGAAGCTAGTGAATAGACGCTCTTTTTTTTTAATTCGACGTTCATGTGACCGTGCATGATGATAAGTTTGTATAATAAAACCAACTAGATGCACTAACTTCTCAAATTTATTCTTGGAATGAAACCTCTACATGTTTCGGACGGTTCCTCTGTCCATCATCAGGAGTTCACTGTACACACAACAGTGGCATATGTCATAAAGTTTTGCAGGCAGAACTGTCCGAAACATGTAGAGTTTTATTCCAAGTATAAATTTGAGAAATTAGTGCATCTAGTTGGTTTTATTACACAAAAAAGAATAGTCTCTCATACTCTCAAGAAATGCCCCTTATATTTTTGAACCTGAAGGTTCATAACCGTATGCACAATAGCCGCCGCTGAAGTCTTTTTATGAACGAAATTAATGCATTCCACACCCCAAAACACTGCTTCTATAAGATACAGTTTAATATTATCTTGTCACCTGCACCCATGTCTTCTTAGGTTTCCTAGCCATTTATGCCCTTCAAAATTCTGATCTCTAATGTGCGTTCTACATTCCCTGACCCCATTCTCCTTTATTTGGTTATCCTAGTACTTTTTAGTGATGTATACAAATTATGAAGCTCCTCATGCAGTTTTCCCCAGCCTCGTGGAGCATTCTTCGCTTTAGATCCAAACGCCTTTCTTCAACACAGGACAGAAACATCTAACCCTTTAAATGCCGAGTTAATTCCCATCTGCCATTTGCTAACATTATTAGGAGCTCACCATATTCTCCACGTTAGCAGGATAAGGGTTAAATCTGTTTTCTAGTTTCAGGGCCTTACAGATCAGTTATAGTTTTGAATATTTTAATATTTACAGATCAGACGAGACGGAAAGGATTCTAAGTTGAATGTTCACAAACATGAAGTAGGTACACAGTTTTAAACAAATAAAAGTGTCAACAAACAGATAAATATATGAAATAAAAAGTAAATTTTAAAAAGTGGATAAATACATTACAATTTAAAGAAATTTTAATAGACGTTTAGTACTTTAGAAACTTCATCAGTTAATTTAAGATCATACTAAACGGTAGTCCCTGCAAATGTTGTTACGTTTAATATTTGGTACAGTAGACATTCAGAGAAGTATAACAGAGATATTTCCAGTGGCATGACATTCATACAGATTTTCATCAAAACCTTTTGTGTGTGTGTGTGTGTGTGTGTGTGTGTGTGGCGCTGCGGCCCAGCGCGGGCCATGGCCTCCTCATTCTTGAGGTTTTCTAGATCACACACAACGACGCATCACAGTCGGTAGGACTCCTCTGGACGAGTGGTCAGCGCGTCGCAGAGACCTCTACCTGACAACACACAACACTCACAACAGACAGACATCCATGCCCCCGGTGGGATTCGAGCCCACAATCTCAGCAGGTGAGCGGCCGTAGACCTACGCCTTAGACCGCGCGGCCACTGGGACCGGCTTTCATCAAAACTAGCTAGATCTAAATGACTAAAGAGTTATTAGGAGGGATACTCTCGGACATACTGAGATACTAACGTAGGTTGACGCTAAGGTAGAACGAATCTATGTTTTGCATGACACCTTTCCTACTTGTTAGTGCCTTGATGTAGTTCCTTCCGCTTAAACTCTATATTTGTTTTTGTAACATTACTCGTAACCCTCGTTCCACACGGCACACCCTTCACATTCTCTATTTTTGCACACAGTTACATTTTTCTCCCCTACTCACCTTCGAGTGTTCGAGGAATTCTCAAGGGTAGGCCCCGTGTAGTAATTGAAAGTTTTTCCGGAGGATTAACGTGCTAGAGGCGTCCAGTCGTTGACACAATTCCGTCTAGAACACTGCGCTCATAGTGTTTACATTAGAACACTTTTTTAAAAGCAAAGGCGTATATTCTGTCTCCACTTGCAGCCGGGAACAAAAATGGCATAAGTTTTTGGAGCTGCATCGCAAGAATACGAGCGACATTGCGCGGATATGTTTATAAGACAGATATCTGTTCCTTTATTGTTCATTTAACGACACCGTCAATATCTTAGACGGGGAAGGGATGTGGAAGGAAACGTTCGTATCCTAATTTCAGGCGGATTAATTATATTTTATTGCAGTTACCCGCACATTTTGTTAGTAACGGTTGGAATTAGTTATGGAGAGGAGCAAAAGGTGGCGTTGATGGAAGATGTGTTTGGGTCGATAATACAACGTCCACCTTTCCCGCAAGTAGTTATTTTAGGCAGCTGCACTGCTTATTGCATAAGTTTTGTATCTCATGGACCCAATCTTTCCAGAACTTTTTAAGCTGGTGAGGTTAGGTATTTTATACAAACTTTGTTTTAACAGTTTTTCTTTGAAATTTCAAGGGCTTTGTGATAGTTCGAAAATAGCCGTGTTCTGCTGTACAGATCACTTGGAAGGCTCGAAAGTTTTGATAAGGAACAGCTGTGAGGAAATAACGAGATTAAGTTCGTATACGAACTTATCTTAGTAGACTGATCATTAGTACTGTCAGAAAGTGTAATTTCGCTGAGCGTGGAGTTGTATTCTGGGAGGACTGTTCTCTGAGTAACCACCTACAACATTTATGTCTGTACCCGCTCCCGTAAGCTCCAGTTTAAAGGTGTTATTTTTTTGTGTCCAGTCTTCCCCCCTTTTTCAACTTCCCTATCGTGGTTTTTTTGTGTAGCGTTTTGTAGGTGGGTTCATATGTGGTTTGTTTGCATTAATTTGTTCGTACTGATACAGTCATTACAGAATAAAGTGGAAACTGTTGGGCGTGACGAATGAATTTGCTCTAAAATTCTTGGCATGCATCCACCTACCAAGACCTGGGCTGATTTCAAGAATGATAGTGCGCTGAACAGCAAAGACCGACCCAACCTCCTCTCGCCTCAGTCGCAAGACCGGGCTGTGTGACTCATTTTGCAGTTATTTGGAGACTCGCCTATGGGTCTGTTCAGTGAAGTGTGTGATAATAACGTACCCGTCACGTTTGTGTTACTCCGACAAGACATCCCCGAATTTCGTACCTGCATAATTACTGATTTCTTACCATATTTATTAAGTGTCAGCAGCATGAGTTTCGTTTCTTCTTTTATTACGCTATCGAAGCTGGTATGCTGTGTTTGTTAACATGCAAGCCACCTACCAGGTCTTCGATTAGCATCTCATACCATTTTGCATGTAACAAATCTAAAACTACTTAAGAATCGATTACTGCCAATTGTTGTTGCCAAGCCTTTTCCACGACCGGCTAGCATCTTCGATCATTGGCGAATATCATCAATTTTCATTTACTGTCGATAATTTATTAGCGCCACGCACAACTCCACTGCTCCTTTCCTCGGTTCTTCCCTAGCCTTAATCTTATGTATTGCAGTGCTGCCATCTGGTAATGGTGTGTTGCACCCCATGTTCACATGTTTCTATTGCGACTTGGTAAGCATGGCACTTACGTCAGGGTATTATATACAAGGGGATATGGCCGGATTCTGCGGACAGATTTTTAATATATTTGGCACTACACATCCCGCATTCATCCTGAAATGTTTGTCAAAATTTTAAGCTTCTCTTTCTCTTCCATGATGTGTTATTGCTGCCACGGGTACACACAGACGCCTTGTTTTGCTACACGGATAACATTTTTAAAAGTGTGCTATTTAACGATGCTGTTAGTTGCTTTCATAAATGCACCTGGACCTCTCCTGCTGGGAAGACTAACAACCAGATCGATCACATGTGATAGATAGGAGGTGGCAGTCGAGTATACTCGATTTACGATCTTTCAGAAGAACTGACTGTGATACTGATCACTGTCTGGTGGTTGCAATAGTTCGGGAAAGATTTACGTAAACAAGCAGCACAGAAGTTTGATGTGGAGAGATTTATCTCCGCAGCCTAAGTGAACTGGGGTTAGGGAACAGCATCAGATTAAGATCTCTAACAGGTTTGCAGATTTGGAAAACTTAAATTGTAGCGAGGACATAAATAGGGCTTGGAAAAACATTAAAGAAAATACCAAAACCTCAGCTAAAAAGAGTCTGGCTCTGTATGAATTGAAGCAGCATAAACCATGGTTTGATGAAGAATGTTTACAATTTTGAGATCAAAGGAAGCAAGCTAAAATGCAGTGGTTAGAGGATCCAAACCAAAGAAATGTAGATAATCTAAACGATTTAAGACGTGAAGCTAGTAGACATTTCATGAAAAAAAAAGGGAAGAAGGGGGGGGGGGGGTTATTTGAAAGCAAAAATTGATGAACTTGAACTTGCGGGTAGGATACAAATATTAGAGAGTTTTTTATGGCCATCAAGGCATTTAGGGGGGGTTGCGAGCCAAGAACAAAT
>Ga0123357_10009573_pt1 | contig 12240 bp, 8 predicted proteins | sample TergutEmb28metaG_FD_89873 | JGI IMG/M metagenome (GOLD analysis project Ga0123357, IMG submission 89873) | Embiratermes neotenicus P4 segment gut microbial communities from Petit-Saut dam, French Guiana - Emb289 P4 | ecosystem: Host-associated > Arthropoda: Insects > Digestive system > Gut ...
ACTTTTAGCAACTTTTAGGAAACATTTTAAGTACTCCCTGAAGATGGTCGTATACGACCGAAACATGTAGGAGTGAATTTTAACCAACAATTATATGTTTTTAAAATATTATATGTGAATTACCATATGTGATATATTAAAAAGGTATAATAAAAAGTGCAATTAGTTGGCCATTTATATATACATACTTTTGCACGGTAAAATGAAAATAAACTGCAACTTGATGTTCCTAGGGAACAAGTGGTTTTTCTACACATCTCCTCATTGACGTTACAGTCTGCCTTGATTTATTTACGCTCTCGCGTCACCGAACACAGTACATATTCGCAGTTCTGCTTGTCGCAGTGTATGTTCTACTGCTTGGTACAGCTGCGTGAATTGTAATTAAAGTCAACTCGACTGTAAAGTAGATGCATGTAGAGCGTCGTAAATCTGAGTTTACGAGTGCGCTGACTACCCGGTTAACGGAGCAGTTAACATTTCAAGCCGTCTTTTGTTTGTCTTTGCTTAGTACACCACTACTTACAAAGATATTTCACGCATAGACACTTTTAAAGCTCAGTGGTAAATATGTGTACCAACTCTTGTACCAGTAAGAACATATCTATTTTGCCACACAGTTCTTTCATGTTCTTGATGATTCTGACAGCAAATAGCGATAACTTCCCTAACATAACTTACCAGTTTGTTATTAACCCATGGCAATAGAATATGTGAGATACAGAGTGAAAAAAAATTAACCGCTTTTAAATAATCTGTGGAAATTTATATGGACTGGATAGGGCTGGCCCAGGATAGAGATAGGTGGTGGACGCTTGTGAGTGCGGTAATGAACCTTCGAGTTCCGTGAAATGCGGGAAATTTCTTGACTAGCTGCAAACCAGTTAGCTTCTCAAGAAGGACTCTGCACCATGGAGTAAGTAAGTAAATGGAAATTATCCTAACAAGAATGGCCGTGACTTTAAAGTTGTTATTTTAGTTCTTGTAAGTATGCCAAATCCAGTCTCGTCCAGAAGTATGTTTTATGGTGATTTTTATCATTTTCTCTAGACAGATGTCAAAATATTACCTGAAATTAAGCCACGAGTCCTTTAACCACATTCACTCAAATTCATTTCTCACAAGTATTTTACACTTCAACGGTACTTATTTAAAAATTGCATGCTCTGAGCTTCTGTAACATTGGCTTCCACTTCCGTAATGAACGGCTAATACGTTCTGTAGACATTCCATACAAGTAATTACAAACGTAACTGAAACGTTTTTCGTATGACTGCTTTTGAGATAGTCTACATGTCAAATCACTCGTCCTCAGAACACTTACCTCTCGTATGAATGTCAATACGGAAGTATGTTTTTTGACGAAATGATAGTCATTAACATGAAACGTTACTGATGATCATAGGAGGCGTAGGTATGTGATTTTGATGTTGTTTCTTATTTGTTCCTCTGAATAACCTGTGTTTTGTATGGTTATGTTCAAACATGTTTGTTCTTGTCACAGTCACTTTTATTTTAGAATATTTCGATTCCATCCTTGAGTGCTTGGATCGTGATGTGAAGTTAGCAATCTGCACTGAAGCTGCACACGCAGTGTATTCTCTCGTCGTACAGCACTAAGTCCAGTACTTCAGTTCCGACATGTTTGTTCAGCCTGCCAAATACGTGATTTCAATGAAACCTCATATCTTGTTCATCTTGGCGTGGGAAATCGGCCCCTCTAGGAACACATCTTTAAAAACTATAGATATACGTGCTTCCTTGTTGTAAATAGGAATAGAATAATCACATATGATTATAGAGAAGAAATGTTGGCGTCGGGTTTGTCTCAGAATAAGTCAAATTTGATAGGTTACGACCTCAGAGTGTGTCATTTTTTGGTGAGGCAAAGTCCTTCAAGACGTGTCGTCCAAGGGAGTAGGATTCCTTGAGTGTGTGCGTCTTGAAATACTGGCGTTCAGGTGACATAATAGAGGGAACATTACATTACAGAAAGTTACACAGCGCGTGGTGTCGTGTGTAATGTAAGTATGATTAATTTCCATGAAAATAAGAGGCTATTTCTCCAAGTTTAAAACACCCAAAACCTAAAGCTGACCACTTTTTTCCATATATTGCAGTGGTCAGAAGGTGTGGAACTCGAGATGAACTCCGCATGTCTTCATTTGTGGTTCTATCTTCAGCGCAGGGCAACTTTCTTCTTGGATTACTTAAACCTGAAGCCGAATACACAAAGATCCTTTTAAACGCCAGGGAACCTAATCCCGCCAAAGCAAAATAACCTTACAGAATACTAGAATTGACATCAACACGCTGTAAGAACTTCAAAACTCGCAGCTTCACTTTCACTTTACCTGTAAAATGGTTAACAAGAAACACTTGAGGAGAACTCATACAGCCTAAATTCCTGTCCCGTTGTTTTACAGACCTACAGATACGTTGGCAATTATTTTAATATCAGACCGAACACGACACTGTAAACACAATGTACAGATTTGTTGCTCTTGATGTTGTTGTTGTTGTCGTCGTCGTCGTCGTTGCGGCTGCTGCTGCTCTTGATGATGACGACGACGACGATGACGACGATGATGATGATTTTGATGTCGTTTGTAGTCATCGTTGTCGTCGTCGTTATTATATTGGTTGTGGAAGAGTTTGTTTGGGGCTACGAGGGAACAAGCAACAGGAGAATGAATCAAGCTGCATGATGAAGAGCTTAATGTCTTGCACTCACTCCATGGAGCAAAGTCCTTCTTTAGAAGCTAACAGGTTCTCAGCTAGTCGAGAAATTCTTCGTGATAAACTCGAAGGTTTATTACCCCAATTGCAAGAGAACGCCGGCTGTCCCTTTACTGAGCCAGATCAGTCCAGTCCATGCCCCCATACCACATCTTGAAGACCTATTTTAATATTGTTCTCCCATCTAATTCTAGGTCTTCCACGTGGTCTCTTCCCCTCAGACTACTCCCGTCAAAACCCTGTATGCATCTCTCCCTCTCTGCCTGCGCACATCTCATTCTTCTTGACTTGTTCTGTCCAATAATATTTAATGAAGAGTCTATATTATAAAGCTCATCATTATGTAGTACTTCCAACCTCCTGCTACCTTGTTTCTTTCAAGCCCAAATATCTTCCTCAGCTCCTATTCGTGACACACCCCAGCCTATTTTCACCCCTCAATGTGAGAAACTAAGTTTACTGCCCATATAGAACAAGAGAAGATATAATTCTGTATATTTTAATCTTTAAATCTTGGATAGCAAACTGGAAGAAAAAGATTCTGCTCCGAATGATAGCATGTATTATCTGATATTGATCTGCTCTTAACTCCCTTATTAATGCACTTTTGGTTTCATAAATTTCACACCTTAAGGAAAAGAGAGAAGAGTGGAAATTTGACGAGGAAACACTACAACGCACTGTGTGGAAAACCGACTTTGGAAAAGACTGTGGACCTGTGGTAATACAGACAAAAGAGTGATGATGATGATGATGATGATGATGATGATGATGATGATGATGACGACGACGAACACGTACTCCTCACAAAATATTATTCGGGTGATCAGTTGAAGGAAAACAGGAGGGAAGGACATGTGGCATTCATGGGGGAAAAGAGAAATGCATACAGGTGTTTGGCAAGGAAACCTAAACAAAGAAGACTTTGAATTCATAGTCTTAGATGGGGGTAAAATGTGAAAGTGGATCTTGAAATATTAAACTTGCACTGGGATGAGAGACAAGTGACGGAATTCTGTGAATACGATCATGACGATAATGAAGCTTCTGATTCAATGTAATGTAGCGAAATTCTTAACTACTGAAGAAGTTCTATCTTCTCGAATTATTAACGTCTCAGTTGTTTCTATAAAAATATTTAAGTAGAGCTTACCTTCACGTTGAATTAAAATACTCGCAGCAACATCAGGTTTGTAACTGTTGACTTTTAATCGCCTTTTCATATACACTGTGTAAATATATGTATGTTACATACAATATTCCAAATTTGACGTATCTATTTGCAATTGTCTATTAGCTATCGCAAAAAAATCGAAAATTAAAGAAAAGTTCGCACGAGAGTCATTTTTTTTTAACAACAGTCGACAAATGCACCGAGAGGCATGAAAAGAATAGACTACGCGCTACCTGAAGCCAAGTGGTAAGCTTAAAGTGTTCGTCACTTTACAACCGGTGTACAGCATAGGCGATTCGGTGGGACTGACTTGGTGTAGATGTCGTGGCAAAGATAAATATTCCTGCCCTTGCAGGGACTCGAACACCTGCTGCCCAGCCACGTGGTCACTCTTAACGTAAGATACACGCTTCGTACAACATGGGGCAGTAATTACTTACTGCCATTCGCAGTACTGTGAGGTCGGCAATTTCCGAAGTGAGAAGGGGGATAAGAAGAAGGCCTAATACGGTGTGAGCAAAAAGTTCCGGTGTATCTGTGCAACAATGGGAAGAGTACAATACACCAGACACTTTAGGTCACATACATGACCTACGTCACTTACGCCAAACACCCACCCAAATTTTTTTGTAATGTGTGGGTGAGAGTATGTGGGGATGTTTTGACAATTGTGTGGGTGTTCTGATAATATATGTACTAGTATATATTGTGTTTTGTATTGTTTGGACTGCGTTTTTGTATTTTATTTGTACTGTGTATATGTGTGGTTTCGTTTCTGTATATTTATTCTTATTTGTTTTGTCTGTACTAGTGTAAGGACTACTGCCACCGAGTGAAAACTCAATTCAAGTAATAATAATAATAATAATAATAATAATAATCCGCCCTCTCGGTGTAATGCTTTGCCTACCCATCGACTTACACACTAAACGTTATCCTAATTCCGACAGATGTACAGAGACATTTTGCTCGTTCTGTACTTATTTCCTAAGTACCCTAGGCGTGGATATTGAAATAAGAAGCCATAAATGGGCCTTGCTACTTCATGCAAATAAACTCTACAGCGCTGACAACGTTACGTGAAAGTGACGCTTGCAGTTAGAATATCAACGTTGGTGTACTAAAATGAAAATAAATGTCATTGTATCATTATTGTTATTATCGGTATTTAATAAACTGCAAACAATTTTCGTAATACAGCATTCAATTTCTTGCGATTCTGTATGGTTCAAAAACTGAAACACGTACTTTGGACAATTCATCTTGAGTACCCCATGGGGTAAGTGAATGTCGGCGAATTTTTGTATGAAATGAAGGGGCTGCCACAAACACCGAGCTAGACTTGTTTTCAATCTTCCACGGCATCATTGTCATTAATAATAATGTCTTCCTGTATGGCCAGCCGCTTGTTGAATCAAATTACAAACACTTCTAGCACAAAATGGATCAGGATGTCATGTTATAATATTTCATTTATTAATTTGTTGCTGAGATTATAAATTTTTACTACGTTTCACATTATTGTTCTTTAGTACTCCTTCTTGTAACTAAGCTTATCGAAGTGGAGACAGACCCTGAACTAGTTAAGGATTCACTGCGATTATTCATTGACTTAGCCACATTCAATCACGTGTCTCAACTTGCAAATATTTTGTCAAAATTTACACGTTTTCATGGTCTTTCAAAAAAATATATATATTCCTGTCTGTTCAGCTACTCGGGTAGACACAAAATTGAAATGTGCTGTAAATAAAAATAAAAATAAGCGTGATTCTTCATTGCATGTTTTTACAAAATTCATTTTCTATGCCCCAATAAACTTATCCTGTTGCTATTACGAAGACCAACCGTTTAATTCTGTTTAGGTAATTAATAATAAATAAAGGTGTGGGAATATTTAATGGACTGTCACATTAAATCGTATGGTTCATACAACAACACTTTGATCGTTTAATTGAACCGCTAAAATTACTTCTGCTTTATCAACGAATTTTAATTATTGACCCTGTCTACATACTGCATGTTCATGTCAAAAACTGTTTCAAGTACTGTAACATGCTAGCAGAGACGCAATTAAATTGTGATCTTCGGATTATGACATCATGAAACCTGGTAGGTGAGTACTGACACATTACAACATCCTACCTACATCTTCAGTGTAAATTACTTGTTGCTTTGAATTTTGGATTCAAATTCGTAACGAGGCTGTCTTGACTAAGATTTTAGTGTCATTCGTAAACTCACGCAGACAAATGCAGAAATACTGAAGGAACATAATTTATTTAGTTGCGAAACATCTTTATATAAGCAACGTTTTTCATTCGAGGCAAATACGAAGAGAGCCCCTTCCGTATACATAACTCTCATCAGCGTTAGAAAACCTCTACAGCTGATATGCCTCCATAACTTACGAGTTGAATATGGGACTGGCTTGCGGTTCAGAAAGGACTATGAATGTTTCATTGTCAATAAATAATTTAAATTGGTGACAGAAAGGATTGTTTCTTGACACCAGCCAGAGCCACAGAACATACGGCGGAGCCATCCCCGACAGTCAACACTTCGTAATCAGGAGTATTCCTACATACGGTTTGTTGTACTACAAATTGCGTACCACAGGCTTGGAGAAGCGTGTGCCCCCAGCGATAGGGATTTCCGTCGATACTGGCACGAGGCTCAGCTGATAATGAGAGGAAGTACAGGGGACTGACACCCGTGATTACACTCTTTGTGTAGAGTCATTAATTCCAAATCCTTTGTTTTAATTATATTATTCAGAAATCTGAGTGATTTCATGGGCCGGGCCCCAGTGTGAGTTTTGGCTGTTGAACTCAATGTAAAAACGTGATACGCTGTGACAGGTTAAGTACAATCTCGTATACCAGGCAGCTCCCTACCAGCATTCCAATTGCTACAGACTCGAGTTTGGAATGGCTGTGGATAGAATATCATGTAGTTTTCGTGCACAGAAAAATAATTGAAAGGTCATTAATTCACGTCCGTCTGTCCTTATTCGTGTAAGGACGCGACCTAGATAAATGGATTATGAGTAAATATTATGTTATGATGTCTGAATGCCTTACATTCTTCAGCGTTACAGACTGTGCTTGTTTGCCCGTTGCTGTTCCAGACTTTTGTAATAAATCTGTCCATCTCCTTTCAGTTCTTCTTAAGTTCTAACAGACTCTAGGTAGTTTTGGTGTAGTGCAGCAACTACAGGCCTATAAGGCTGTGTTAAATTTGATATAAAAACAAAATTACTCAATTTATTATTCACTTGGCTATTAATATGGTTCCCTTTCGTAAATAAATAATAAATTTATTAACAAATTGCTTCGTCCTATACCGTGGTTAAGAATGAGTGAAGCTACATCTCTATTCCCCATACGCCTTCATGGCGTAGGCAGGGGAACTTTTAGCATCTATTTAGATCTACATATTTTAGAATTTATGTCTTCCCTTGAAGACATTGTTCTTATTTATTCTCTGTATGGGATTTAACAAATAACCGGACCTTCTATAGTGACAAAATATGCCGTAAATGAACGATTTATAGGACTCGATAAAAATTAATAAAAATTTATTTAATGGAATTTATGTCAGGTTGAAACATTCCCTGCAATTTTACACGAAACTATTGACCATAAATTATCTCATTTGAAGCAAACCCTTACGAAATTTGCTGATTATTTCTTTGTCACGCAGCCTACCGGATTTGTTTCGCCGAATTAAAAAGTGGGGAGGAATTTAAGGCGAAACCCATGTATGCCGCAGTGACCTCCAACGAATGTTGAGAATATTTTCGATATATGCACCCGGATAATTTTTTATTGAAATGTGATCCATTCCAAAATAAGCATTAATAAATGTTCTATGAACCTCCCTGTAACAGCGGAAATTTAAACAATGAAAACAGAAATAAGACAAAATTCAGACAAATGTTATTACTGTCTCTAACGAAAATTAAAATACAACAAAAATCCTATTTGATTTTTCTCACAAAATTTTATGGTACTTTCATAATGACTACAGTCTGAGCTTGGTTAAACATTTAATGTAGTAAAAGTGTGGTATTTTTACACAGTAGGGTGTCTTCTTTGGTGTTTTGGATCTTGTAAATATGTCCGGTAAAGAAATTTCCTTCTGCTCATTACGTTGCTTCTCGTGCTGCACAAACCAAGCAATCAGAAAGTAGCCGTTCTGGTGAGCTATTTATTATAAAACAACTCGATAATAACTAACGCCTTACTACTTCAGTATTTATATCCATACATCAATTATCTCCCACTCCTCTCCTCGATCCGACCGGGTCTGCGGCTTGCTCAGGCAGAGAAACCAAGTTTTGGGCGTTTTTGCCACTCCCCCGGTCAGAAGTGTTCACTCTTTGTGTGAATCACAGAGACTTTGCCTCAGTTCGTCATTAGTTATTACAGAAAGCCAACCAGTAAAATGAGATATTCCTATGGGAATCAGTTTGGCTAGTTATGGACGTGCTGGCTCATACTGTCAATGGCTTATGTGATATAACTCCTTCTTGTTCCAGCCCATACGGATTCGATCTAACATGAAGAAGTCTATAAGCTATATCGCGATTGTCATAGTCATCTTCATGGGTTTGATTCTAAAAGCTTAATTCCCCTTTTTTTTATATTTAATCAGATCACCTTCTGTTGATCTCAGTTACAAAGGGACTACACAGACAGACAGACAGACAGACAGATGTATTTCTCTAATTTTCGTACATTATTCATTCTGGTCTTAACTATTATCCGTTCGTGTATTTTTATAACGGAAGTTTCTCATGCTGGCTAAAATTTTTCGTAGGCTCCTTAGTCTTTCGAGGCGCACAACCTGAAAAAGACTTCCCATTGTAGCAACACTGCTTTCTTCAAAATCCCTACCTACCCTACCTTTCATATACTGCAATCTCGCTTGACGGCTGAATTTACATAGCGATTAGGCTAGGAGCTGTAGCATTTTTGGGGCTCACAAAGCACTCTATACAAATTGTAACGAGAGCTACTTCCACGCGTGTAATTCGGCCGCAACGTGAAGCTGACCACTAACCTTCATCTGATACCAATTAATGGATGTGTATCTTCATGTCTCTGATATGTCACATGTCTTCACATTATAGTGCACATATACCAGTACAACTTCACCTTACTGTGATATATGTCATTTTCCTTCTAGTTATTGCTCACCATGCGCTCTTATCATTTCAGTGATACAGTGTGATTTAGCAATGTGCGAAATATACAGTAAAAAATTAACATCATGTAAAGCATTACAAAACACAGGCTACGAAATTAAATGGCAGAGAAGCATAATAGGACAGGATTAGAAAACTCAGTGTGGAGAGGTCTTCTTCATTTCACCGGATATGACGCATTCTTTGGTTGATTTCTGCATACTGGCAAGAAAAAATAAAGTAAGATGAACCAGCGTGAGTTCTATGCCCTGTGCCCCTTTCCGAGTCTAGGAGTTGCTGTCATAAGAAAACCTTGAAGTCAGAACAGAGAGAGGCATGCCTTTGGAGCTTCTACAGTCTCTCGGCTAGCAATAAGCTCGAGGGCATCCTACAAGGATCATGCTATACCCGAAGGTAGCATTTATAAAAGCGATTTTTACGGCCTCTGTATTAATTCCTGTGATGGCACATGAAACCTAACCGTTAGCAACCTGGATACTGTGGGAAATTGGTTTGGAATTATGGGTCTCTCTCTGGCCGCGCACTTATGTGATAACCACCATGTGTTATGTGAGACCCTAGTCTTATCCAAACGCCAGACTGCACTTGGGAACTCGAAATATCACGCTAGGAATGTAAAGTAGTTAAAACTACTTGTCAGAAACAGGACTCGAGTCGTCCTCATGAAACTGCCAGAATAAGCTCTAACACCGTTTTCAAGTGGTGTGTGCTGTATATTTCAAGGGTTTCTTTTTTCGGCTCAGTTTTCAAGGTGTCTACACAGTATACGAGGGGGTGCTGATAAGTCCTTAGCCTGACCTACTTCCCGATATCGTTGGACGGAATCTATAGTGTTGTTGGAAAGAGGGGTCTATTCCTGTGCCGAATTGCAAGTCTTTTCTTGTTACATAGGCTGAAAGGAAGCATGTTGAGCGACGCGCGCGATTTCAACAACAATGAGACGCGAGCTGTCATCAAGAATTTTGTTTCCCTTGCAAGGCAAGGCGCCAAAGGAAACTGGCGCCATTTTGACAAAAACATTAGGGGTACATGCACCATCGTATGCCACCGCCAAAAACTGAGTGACCCAGTTTAAAAGTGGTGATTTTTCCACCTGTGAGGCCCCTTGTCCTGGACGACCCAAAACAGTGACCATCCCGGAGAATACTGATCAAATTCACGAGCTAATCTTGGAAGACCGCCGGATTTCGGATAAATCAATAGCTGAATTACTGCGTGTCTCACGTAAGCGGATTGGGTCTATCATTCATGAAGATTTGGACATGGAGAAGCTCTCCGCGAAGTGGGTCCCGAAACGCCCGAAAGCGGATCAAAAACGTAAACGGTGTCAGTCGTCTGTGCAATTTTCGGAAATTTTTTGGCGCGATCCATATTATTTCCTGTCGCTATTGGTGTCCATGGACGAAACCTGGTTATATCACTATGACCGGAGACAAAGCAGCAATCAATGGAGTGGCGGCATAGCGGCTCACCCCGCACCAAAATTTCCGAGTGAAAAAATCCGCTGCAAAAGTTCTCGCCTCGAATTTTTGGAATCAATAAGGCATCCTCCTTATTGATTATCTTCCAAATGACCGAACTATCAACGTGGAGTATTATTCATCTCTACTGGTGCAAGTGAAGGACATTTTGAAGGAAAGACGCCGCGGGAAGTTCACCAAGGGAGTCTTGTTCGTGCACGACAATGACCCCAATCACCGGGCACCTGCAACCCAGAAGAAACTGGCCCACCTGGGCTTCCAATTTCTTGATCACGCACCCCATTCTCCGGATCTGGCCCCGTCGGACTACCACCTTTTCCCTGGACAGAAAAAACAATTGAAGGGTCGCCATTTTTCGTCCGACGTGGAAGTCATTGCTGCCGCGGAGACCTGGTTGGACGAACAACTTTCTGAATTTTTTTGTGGTTGCTTGAAAAAGTTAGAACAACAGGTTAAGAAGTGCAATGAGCTTCGTGGGGAGTATGCTGAATAAATTCTGAGTTTGGTCGCTGTAGCTTTTTTCCTTCCTGGTCTGGCTAAGAACTTATCAGCACCCCCTCGTAGGGAGATGGTGGTTGGTGAAAGGACCACTTTTCCTACAAACTGATAAACTGATAAGAAAATAAAACTGCAGTCGAAATTTTCTCATCGCGAAATATATAAAAGAGTAATATAAATGTACTCTTACTCTCATGTTACATATACACAAAAAACAGATCGTGAACGTCATTATTTGCTGAGGACCAATTAATTCAGAACGGTAGTCGCTCACCTAGTTAAGAAAATTACAGCCTCCTACGGATGCTGAAAATTCATTGCTCTATTCGTAACATCTCGCCATTGGTCCTGTCTTGAACCATACTATTCCATTTACCCCTACATGTTTTATTTAATCTTTTTTGAGGTTTTGCAGTGTCCACCACCATACATAAGTCGAGAAGCACACGGAGATACACCATGCTGTAATACCATCCGTACGAACAAAGCTAATTTTTCCACATATTGGCTAACCGCGAGGTACATAATAATAAAAACAACATAAAGTGTAGCATAAGCACCAAACTAGGTCAGTAACTTAGAATAGACACTATAAGGTTATAGGTTAGAATACTAAATACAGACCGGAACTCAGCACTCAAAAAACCCGACACAAAGCACCGAGTCAGACCTAGAAAATAAAAATAAAAAACAGTGCTAGCCAAGTGTATGTGTATGTGTATATGTGTAAGTGAAGAAGTACAATAAGTGACAAGTGTATAATACAACATGAAGGAGTAAGGAATAACCCGCAACGACACCAGGACCAGAGCGAGGAACCTCAGACCACTACATACACGAGTGAGTAGAACTTCTCCGCCAATAGCGTTGCCTTCACACTAAACAGACGACAGCTCGTTCAAACATTTAATTCCAGAAATTATTCCACAGGTGCAGGGGAATAGCACCACACCAAGACTGCACGGGTGCACGCGCAAAAGCAGTGACAATATAACGTTATAGACACGGTCTACCTAGAAGTGTACTATTATCCTAGAACAAACAGTTCGTATTATAAAACAGAAGCACGAAATACCTCGTGCAACTCTAAGATTAAGAGGGTTAACACTAATATTACGTAATGCATTACATAATAA
>Ga0123357_10009575_pt1 | contig 12240 bp, 7 predicted proteins | sample TergutEmb28metaG_FD_89873 | JGI IMG/M metagenome (GOLD analysis project Ga0123357, IMG submission 89873) | Embiratermes neotenicus P4 segment gut microbial communities from Petit-Saut dam, French Guiana - Emb289 P4 | ecosystem: Host-associated > Arthropoda: Insects > Digestive system > Gut ...
ATACTTCATTCACCTGCCTATGAAGATGGAACCGATAGTGAGTTCCGAAACGTCGGCAATTAGAACTCAGACGCCGGGGAATTACCCAAAAAGGAATAATTTACATTTAGAACACGGCGAAACCTTAAGAACAAGTATTTATTTTGGCCGCAGAGGATACAAATCCAAGATGATTACAAGAATTTGCGTGCTAATTTATATGGCTCATAAATACGTATAAAATACATTTCCAGTCTGCAAAAAATTCGGTACTATCATTAAACTTGGGGAAAAAATCCTTACGAAATTCTGATCAAGAATTTCATTTTGAACACTTCAAATATGCACGACGTCAAATTATAAGGCATGTCAAAATGGTATGAACTTTGCAACTCATCCTTCATGCCAATTAACGATTATTTTAATTATAAATTGAACTGAATTGGCATCAAGTTGCATATATGTGCAAATATCATATTTAATACAACGCAACGTAACAAAATCTGCTTAAGCCCTTAAGATATGCATGTCTGGTCTTGCAAAATGCTCTGCAGACATGTGCAGATCCAAGCGCGACAAGTTCCAACGACACTTTGTCGTCACTAGATGAGCAATCGCTTAAGTTCGAGGGTTAATTTCAATTCACCCTGAAAGATGTCGTTCTTATCTATCAGTACGACCTTATATTAACATTGGCGGCTCGTGAGTATCATTCTACGTATGATGTCACACGACGATGTGACGAAGACACAGACTTGTATTCGGGCAGTAGAGTATTATATTTACACTGGCGGTTCGTGAGGATTATTTTACATATCCTATGATGTTTTGCAAATACAGACTTGTATTCTGGATGTACCCGGTTCGAATCTCGGTCGAGTCATCATCTATGCTGTCTGGCTTCGTGGTTCTTTTCCTACAGATAAATGTCAGGATTGCAATATCTCAGGCGACAACCAGGGGCGAAATTATGAGGGTGGTAAATGGTGTTGCCGTCCCGAGCGACAGAGTCCAACGGGCGGAAAAATGGGCGGAAAGATTAACATTTTAAATGGAAAAATTTGGTTTTTTGGAATTAAAAATTTAAGTTACTGAGCCAATTAAAAAATTCGATGAATGAGTGTGCTTTTTGAGTTTATAATTTTTGTTACGAGCGACGACTGAAATTATTCTCCCCGGGTCCTAAACCTAACTAAACCACTGCTTTCTTGGAAGATTATAAATTCGAAGTTTGCAGTCCGATCTTACAAAGACTATTGCTTAATAATTTTGCATTGATATTGTTCTACTTCTTACATGGTCAATAGATTTGAAGCTGTCATTCATTGTGTTCTCTGCCGTACAAACAAGGGAGCTACATTGATGCTGGGAGCAGCCTACTACAGGCGTAGAAATCCTGTGCATTCTCAAACAGTGTAACAAGCAATGTTGCATCATGTTCAGATGCTACGCGCTATCGAATGAAGTATAAGAATTATTATGAAAGGTCTTAAAACGGACTATTTTAGGGTACATTCTCGGTACTTCTTCTGAAGGCCTAACACATATGACGGTAGGCTAATATAAGTGACCTTAGGAGCTTCCTATGTCCAAATTCATAGTGCTAAAGCAGCATAAAAAAGGCAAATGATAAAGTTACTATATTTCTATTGTTCTAGTGATTAAATTTAATAAAGTTGTTACACTAGAAAAAGCACTTATATTTATGTTGTTCTAGTGACTTAATTTAATGAAGTTGTTATACTAGAAAGAGTACTTATATTTCTGTTGTTCTAGTGATTAAAGTTAATGAAGTTTTTACACTACAAAGAGCATTTACATTTCTGTTGATCTAGTGATTAATGTTAATGAAGATGTTACACTAGAAAGAGCACTTATATTTCTAATGTTCTAGTGATTAAAATTAATGAAGTTGTTCCGCTAGAAAGAGCACACACACACACACACACACACACACACATATATATATATATATATATATATGTTGTTCTAGTGATTGAAGTTACTGAAGTTGTTACTGTAGAAAAAAGAAATATGTATTGCTGTTCTTTCTTCAATTAAATAACTCAATCCGCCCAATTTATAGATTGATTAGGATTGTCTGCATGCATTATTGGAATTATATCGGATGTTTGTTTTGCAATTCATCATGTCTAAGTCTAACATTCTAAGTGTCAGTGTTGTCCGAACAGCTTTTGTGACAATTTATCTCATGTTGCACATTTAAGGGCGGAACATTAATTCACACAGTTCCGACAAGTGACGCTCTTTTTATCTGTCATTTATTTTGTGGAAGATGAAGAAATACACACTTTCCGCGACAATTGTATCCACCAGCATGTCCACGTTTGGGGGCATGCACTTTATGTGCTTTGTCACCTGGAGAAGTTTTAGATCCAACGAGAAGTCTTAAATATTTCAACGAAAATAAAGTTTGGTTTCTACAAATTCCTCTATCGTTATACTGATGTCTGTTAATAGTAGCGCTTCTGTAATAATTTAATGGAGTTCACGGTCTGTCATTCTGTAGCCTGTTACCGCTCTGACGAAATGCTTTTCCGCCATCTGCATTGTTCGCATTTTTTCTCTGTGATTCATGCAACGCACAGACACCGACACTACACTGCAGCTCCCTAGATAACCAACTAACTAACTAACTAAATCCATGCAGCAGTGTCCTTGCTGAGAAGCTACGTAAGAAGTCCTCGCCTCGTGAAGAAATCCCCCGCATTTTATGGAACTGCATGTTCAATACTACATTCACAAGAGTCCGCCACCAGTACCTTTCCTAAGTCAGATCAATCCAGTTCGTTCCCGCCATCCCATTTATTGAAGATTCAATTTAATATTATCCTCCCACCTACAACAATGTCTTCCAAGTTGTCTCTAACTTCCGAAACTTTTGCGTCTTTCCTTGCGCTACTAGGGTGCTTTTTTAATTTTAGAGAGCTGTTGAAATGCACGTAGTGTTACAGAAATATAACTGTCTGACTCAACTTTTACTGCAGACGGAATAACTGAAATTTCTCACTCCACGTATTTACACTCAAATAAATTTCTCATCGTGTAGGTTATTTTTAACTACCTAAACTAATTTTTGTACTAGAGGTGGAAAATTCTATACAGTATTTATTAATTATATAATGCTAAATTATAATAGAATCTGTTCATATTATCTTACAGGATTCTAATATCTGCTCAAATGGAAAATAAAAGGAAATTTATGGGGATAACTGATATACAGAACTCTCACAATAATTATTTCCCCATTTTCTTAAACCATGTTATTGAAAATAGCAGGTGAAAGGGAACGCCACCCAAAGACACTCTGATTTATTGGTATTATTATTTTTCCTTGATTTCCGGTTATTACCAGTATTTCAATACAAGGAAAACCCTTGGTTATAAATGAATTGTATAGCCTCGTGTTCAGAAAAAGTAAAGAGAAAAATATATTCATAACAATGATAATAAAATGTGTCTCTACCCGCTGCCAAAGCACGTCACATACAGAAAATCGAGTACACATACAGTAGCGAAGGACAAGAGCAGAAGATTGAACGTCGCTTTAGATTGCCCATGCTTACTTGATATTACACAAAACAAAACCTGTGTATTTTAATATACCTGTAGATTCTAATCAACATTACTTTTAACGGGCAAGAAATCTGTGCATCTTCGTAGGCAACGCAGAGCACAATACGAATTAAAGTGTATGGAAAACACATGCTAGTATCCGTGTGACAAGGGTAGGTACCTAGTTAGTTTCTTTGAGACTTTATCTCTTGACTTGAAAGCTGCAAATGGAATGTTAAATTATTTCCTTGTTCCTTACAATGTAGGTAAAATGTTTGAAAGTTAATCCTGTACTCATATAACATAAGTTATTTTATATTAACAAAAATATCACACAAACAGAAATCTAATTTTATCCACATTTATATAGGTATGAAATTTGGTTTCTCGTATTAAGACAAGATCACAGGCCTAGAGTTTTGGAAAAAAAGGGAACTGCCTAAGAAGATATTTGGGCCTAAGATATAGGAAGTAATGTGAGGCTGGAGAACACCTCGTAAGGCCAGGCTTCAAGGCTTAACTTCTCACTGACTACTTTCAGGGTGACAAATTTAGGGGAGCGAATGTGGCCGGGAAACATAGGGCGTATGAGGAAAAACAGACATACTACATGGCTTCGGTGGGAAAATCTGTTAAAAAGTGTTTTCTTAGAAACCCTGGGCTTAAATAAGAAAATAATATTAAAGCGGATCTTAAAGAAATAGGATTGGAGTTCTTGGACTGGATTTTTCTGACTCAGGGACGAGTGGCGGACCCTTGTGAATACGGTAATGAATCTTCGGGTTCCATTAATCTCCGGGGAACTTCTTAAGTGAGGAAGTATTAGCTTCCTAAGAAGAGATCTGTTACACTGAGTTAATTAACTCATTCGTTGTAACAATTTATACCCTGTTCAAAGACACAAGAAATATCCCTGGAATATCATTGATGCTCCCAAGTACCATGACCCTTAAAACGAATAAAATTAGCTTCAGACTATTATATCAAAATTAATCGAAGACGATCGTGCAGTTTCGGAGCTATTAGTTGCAAACAGACTGAAAGACAGGCATGACAAAACTAATAAGAAATTTTGTAAACCTTCTAAGAAAGGGAAAAAACACACCTCGCAGGAAAGACATACCAACACAAAATACCTACCTGGAAATTTACATGTGCTTTAACAATGATATTAATTTTTAATCGGCATTAACTGCGGATATATCTGGACACTAGAACATAATGCCTGCCTTACTTGTTGAAAATACACTTTAAGTATAGGCTTACGAACAGACAGGTAACCAAGTGGAAATTTGTATATTAAGATGCCGTATACACACAACAGGAATCTTATTTCATCTCAAGAAAATATAAATATCAAATTTAACAATTAACAAATATAAATCTCTTACTTATGAAATATAAATTTATGGTTTTATTCATGCATTATATTGATTCAGATGAACTAGACAAACAGAGAAAAGTACACTATGTTAATAATTTATTTCAAGGATTAGAGGTGTTCATGAGAGAAACGTGTAATAAAAATGTCTATTAGACGCCAGGATTCAGTTTTTTTTCTGTCAATAGCATGACGTTCTGTTATCAGTCTTATATGCACAAACCCTTGTGTTGTTCACACATTTTCCTTTACTAAGCAGAAAATATTGTGAATGAAGCAAGTAGTGTTAAGAGAACCCCCTCCATAACTTTCGAGCTGCAAGATAATGAAAGTCAGTAGAATGTTTACGTATTGTCCTGTGGGAAAGTGCACAGATGTGCACACAGTATAATCTGCTTTTAATATACTCACTTGCATCGCTTCATACTTATTGCCAATTCACGACAGCTCCTGTCCCGTTATCTATTCCGCATACGCACTGTTGAAATTCAACCTCTTTATATTCTTTGCCTAACAAGTTATTACACATTTAATATAAGCTTATCAAACAAGACGTGATTACTCATACAGCAAAGAACTTCAAGAGTTCTAAATTAGCAATATTAGAGCACAGAAATGGCAAGCATATAAGGCTGCAGTACCCAGTACGGTTAGGTTTAATTGCGATGGAAACAGTTACTAATACACCAGATCACAAAATTTTATCTTGTGTGTTAGGTTGAATATCCAAATTAAATTAACGTTTGCACCTTCACGAATATGTTTCGAGAGTTATGTGCACATAAGCAGAAAGCAAGAATTTAATATTTTTATTTAATAACAACGTGGGGCTAGGAGTTTTTATTTTATCAATGTATTTCTTAGATAGGTGTATCTAGACTGGTTATCGTAATTATTCAGATGGGATGACAGGTGTACTAAGTCTTAATGTATGCAGTTAGTGCATGTACCAAAGGAACTGCAAGTGCTTAATACGCGTTATTATTGTTGTGTTGGCCCCTGAACCTCTCACGCAAATTGTGAAACTGAGTGTCTGTCTGGGAATTTCCGTGTCCTAGTTCTAGCATGTGCTGTTGTTGTGCCAGTAATGTGGGAATATTTCAAAATACTTGTGCAGTATTCAGACTAGCTACTAGATGTCGAAATACAGTAGTCGCTTCGTCATTCATACCAGTGCCACACCTGAAGACCATCACATGTACTTTCTTAGCTACCATAATCCCAGCTTAATTTCATTTAGCCAAACTCCGTATCCTGAGTAGCTGGCTTTTAAGCTTTGCTTCTAGTTTTACTAACGTGTATTTTCCGACGAAACTGATGCTTTCGCTTACATTCGTAAATTTTAAGAAATGCAAATCTCTGCACCGCTTCTCACGAATTCTACTGCCTTGCCGGAAGTTCACAAAAACAATAGTCCCTCAACTAACAAAAAAATCCCCCCTCCTTTCACAAAACCAAAAGGGTCATTACGCTGCTCACAAAAGACCATCGCTGGACTCTATTCTGAACCACTAGTAGCCAGCTGAAGCCCATTCACTTTTTCTCAGTGTTCAGTTACTTATTTACTTGTTTCATAGCCCTACATCTCTGGATATTATTTCATTTCAACCTATCTCTAACTTTATTTCTACTTATAAATGCTTCTTGGTTTAAACTGTTTCTTTTGTATCCCCAATTCAGCAAGCCCCTTGCTATATTTTATCTCCTTATATTCTTTTCTAACTTTTAATTAGACAATTCTACCTCCTCGGACGCATGTTTATTTGCTTTGTTACACACCCGAAATCCAAGCCTTGGTTATTTACGAAATGCAAATAACGTGATCGTCGCTACGTCATCAGCATTACCATTTGTTTGTGAGTCTAACAATTAGACCCCTCCCGCGGAACACAAGGCATTTCACTAGGTACGCCTTGTCCCTTTATCAGAGCTATGTTACACCATACTTGCTTGTCTCTCCGATTAACATTCCATCTAAAACAAACACTTCTTTATACTTACGCGAATGTGCTGAGTTATGAACCGTTCCACACTGCACGTGTCACAGAACAATGCGACCATCTCTACTGAAATCCGGAGGAAAACAACGGACGTTCGTTTTCTGCCTTTGGTCCTAATATCCAGTAGATATCCACAATTGTAAGTGCTTTTTATAATTCAACAAGTACTCCCTCTAAAATCACGCACAGTTCAAACAGGCACATTTCGGGTTTCGAAATATCGTAGTAATCCCCGATGTTTAACGTGACAAGTCATAATAATGCCTCAAATATCGTCATAACCTTAAAATATGTCGCGCGATCACAATGCTCTGAATTCCCAATCTTCCCAAAACTCGTTAATACCTTATGCTAAACGACAAAGAGAGTTGTTCGCCATACAAATTCGCACGCCTACTGTGTTGCTGGGGACTGAGGTGGCACCGTGGTTAAGGTGCTGTGCTACAAATCGGAAGGTCGCTGGTTCGATCTCAACTGGTGTCATTGGAATTTTTTATTGACATAAAATCCTTCCGATCGCACTATGGCCCTGTGGTCGACTCAGCCTCTAACAGAAACGAGTACCAGGAGCATTTCCTGGGTGTAAAGGCGGCCGGTGCGTAAGACTGACATCCTTACCACCGTCCTATGCCGTTGTCATGTAATCTGGGAACCTTAACTTCCTGGAACCCTCTGGGCCACTCCAGGCCTATAACGGGACTGCTTTACCTTTTACTGTGTTGTTACTGCTGAAGAAAGTGTATTCAGAAAGAATCAAAAGGGGTCACCTTTAACGGCATGTTGTCAACGACTTTTAGGAAAGGGGCTATTCCTACACATAATATTGATTCCTTTATTTCGAATTAGTGCCAGATGCTTTAGTTCATTTTATAGGACAGTATTTTTCGTCTGGTTATAAGAGCATTGTATTTAAAGAATACTGTCACCGTTTAGTGCAGAGCTGTAAGGTGTACGTGTAGTAACGAGAGAGTGAAGTGAAGTGAAGTGAAGTGCTTTTATTAATATTATGATAGTGTTTTAGCAACGAACTTATCCCTGACATCAGCGCCAGTGTTGACAACCCAAAAGCGGAGATTGGACAATATCAATTCGTTAGTTGATTTTATCTTAACTGATATCCAGAACCAACATACGCCTACGGGCGCTGACAGGAAATAAAACACACTTGTTTGTAAAATGCCATGAATTCTGAAAATTTTAAAGTGGCAACCTCTGATACTCACACACCTACACACACATATGTGTGTGTGTGTGTGTGTGTAAAAAGTAACTTAGTTTTTTATCTCTCACTAACATCAACCAATACAGACAAAGCAAATAAAGTCCTTTAATTACAGTTTGGTTGTGTAATAACGAAGCCAGTGGTCAAACTGATTTGTTATTATACAGAACTGGCATATACTTCGTAAGCACATATTTCTTTCTTTCTTACTTGCATACATTTGTGTACTTTTAAAACTTGTGTAATTGTTTTAAAAAAATCCAAAGTTAAAATAATTTATGTTGTTTAGTAGAGTTCCGTTTTGTGGAAGAAGTTAAATGTCGCAATTCATCCAGCCTTTTGGGATTGTTTTCCTGTTTAATTAATAAAGCCACACTTGAACATTTTCAAAAGGAATTAAGGCAAACAAGGCGACACATAAGCGATTCAACAAGAAGAGTGAATCCAACCACAACAACGACGTTTCATGGTCATGAAGTAGCGTGCAGTGACTGTAGGTGTAACAGTGATGAGGATACTGGCTGCACAACCGAGGGAACGTGTTTTGATCCGCGGCAAGAGAAAGAGACTTTTCTTCTCTCTGGGACACGCCGATCGGCGCTGGAACCAACCGAGCCTCCTATTGAATGGGCTACGGTGTAAAATTTAGTAGGCGTAAAGCGACCGGGGCGTGGAGCTGAATATTCAACTATATCTAGTGCCGAGGATAAGAACGAGTCGAGCCATAACTCCACTCCCTCGTATGTCCTTACGGCGAGGACTGAGACGACGTTACATTCAGTTCTGATATAATGCGTTTGTGACAAATCGAGTTGCAGAAAACGGCGTAATAAATATACGGTCAAATCAGAAAAAAACTTGTCCCCGTCATCCACCTTATATCTACACAGTGGGCACTGAACTCGCGTAATAGCCAATACGAGTGTGCGGAAGTTCGCCTTACACATAGTGTCTTGGCGTATTTATCACTGATGTTGTAACTAATTCGTATCAACCAAAAAAGGCTTAATACCAGAACAGAATGTACTTTTACCTTACACGGAGGCAGCACTCTTAAAAACACACACACTCACACACATGCACACACACACACTCACACACACTCACACAAACACATTCACACACTCACACACACTCACACACACACTTACACACATTCACACACTCACACACACACTCACACACACATTCACACACACTCACACACACTCACACACACACGCTCAAATAGTTTATGCGTCTGTTAAAAGAGTGAATCTAGGCTTACAGGAAGAATTTTAATCTTAACGCAAGGCTCTTTGAAGATTAACTGTTGGAACGACAAAAATTGTAAAGGTAAAGCAGTCCCGTTACAGGCCTGGAGTGGCCCAGTGGGTTCCAGTAAGTTAAGTTTCCCAGATTACATGACAACGGCACAGGTTATTGGTAAGGTTGTCATCCTTACGCACCGGCCGCGTTTACCCCCAGGAAATGCTCCTGGTACTCATTTCTGTTAGAGGTTGAGTCGACCCCAGGGCCATAGTGAGATCGGAAGGATTTTATGTCAATAAAAAATTCCAATGACACCAGTTTGGATCTAACCAGCGACCTACCGATTTGTAGCAGAGCACCTTAACCACTACGCCACAGCGGTCCCCCGACAAAAATTGTACCAGTAAACATTAGAGTCTTAATCCGAAGCATAAATCTTATTATGATAACACAGTAAGTCGTGTCGCAACAAAGGAAAAGTCTTCAGTTTATGTACCAGTTTCTCCCAAATTAGTCCAGCCACATTTTTTTTCAAAATATTGTTGGAGAAGTGTAACGTTTTCACATGGACGTGGCCTAACCCTCAATCAATTGTTTGTTGCATATTGTCAGTACTAATAACAATTTCCACTCAGCGGAACAGTGACACCGATCACGGCAAAATATACCAAACACCTTATTTCGCTCAGATACGCGGCATATCTCATACCTAACCTGTGTGTGGACTCTGCTTCATGTGACAATATGATATTCACCTCGGAAACCTGGTTTCTAACAGGAAGCTGCCTCACCTGATTGCAGCGAGAGAAGCAAAATTATAAATCACGATGTTCAATTTAGGGTTTGAATAATGACAGCTAACTCCCATCTACGCGTATATGTGCTTTGTGCTGAAGGCTGTTGCCACAAGAGTGCAGGCCTATGAGAGCCTCAAGTGTACTCCTTCGACGCCACACAAAAGCCAAAAGTAAGCAAACGTAAAGAGAATTTAAAGCTAAAAAGGTATTTGTGAAACATCACTAATAAGTACCGGGACTTTTTCCGTTATCACTTAGCACAAACACTCACAACGTTTCCAATGCTAATGGAAAAATTCTTGTCGCATATTGGTGATGTTTAACGTGTTAAACCATTGTCAAATGTATGTCGTACATATACTAGATGCAATACCATCCTGTTCCACAATACTTTTTATTTATTGATTAATGCTAGGGTATGTTTCGACCTCAGATGTTGGCCATATTCAGGGTTCCTTCTTAAACGTGTGCTGCTTTTATTTCAACTTCTATGTTAGAAATTCCACATACAATTAAAATTAGTGTTGTAATGATAAAATATTACAAATAATTGTGTACTGTATTCTAATTGTATTTTTACTAAAACCCTGATTTTAATATTTGTATCATTTTATCATCACAACAATAATTTTAATTATATGTGGAATTTCTCAAATATAAGTTGGAACGAAAGTAGCACGCGTTGAAGAAGGCTCCCTGAAGATAGTTAACAGTTGATGCCGAAGCATGTCGGAGCATTATTCAACAAATAAAAAGTATTGTGCAACAGGTCGGTACTGAAATTTATGTATGTAATAAAGTTAAACGGAAAATGGACAGCAATAAATTTATGTGGTAACAAGAAGGTAGGTGTTTCACGCCTTCCGTAATTTGTATTTAGTGCGTCTTTGGCTTTTATATTGGCGGAGAATGATATTCACAGAGGTGAAAAATTCCGCTATTTAGTAGGCCTGCGGTTTATTTTAAGAAACATCCGCTGGAAGAGCTGAAGCTATAGTTATTGAACCACTTGAAGTGGCCTATGCAGACGATATGCCTAAAATGCAGGAACTGTATTCTGGCCAGAGACTGACTGTACTTAAACCTCTTATGAGTGTCGCAGGCAGCAACGGCTATTTCCCTGCACAGCGGTTACTTACAGAATTTTGCAATCGAGTCGGAGGGTATTTACTGTGCAGTAAGAACTGGAACTTGAAACATAATTCAAATTATACCCGAAGCCAAGACGATCAGACAGACTGTCCAAGGCAGAGAGACTTTGGCGTGGAATTGACAGCGGTCACGTTTACGACTGTTCAGTTGACTAAGCTGTCGTTATGGCAAAAGTTAAGCGCTATGAGGCATAATCTGCTGTACAAAGTCTGGAAGTAGGACATCTTGTAGTCGTACATAGATACTGTCATTTATTTGTGAATGGAAATTTCACTCTCGAACAGGCCACGTGAGCCCAAACGGGGAGTAAAGGTATAGCTCTACTCTTTCTTTAATCTCGCCCTTGGATAGGGTGGGTGGTCAACGCCACGCCCCGGCCACTTTACCTCCGGGAAAGACCATTGTACAGGGGGTTGGGTGAGCTCCAGGGCGGGTTGGAAGTGTGCGGAAAATCTCGCCCCCACCCGGATTCGATCCCCGGCCCGACCAGTCCGTAGCGAGTAGCTATAACGACTACGCTATCCTGGCCCACTCAGATGACATAAAAGTATTCACATTTCTTGTTGGCGTAAAACGGCTAAAACTCTTATTCCGTTTTCTCCATCACAACAAAGCAAAGGTACGTAGGTGGGTCCATAATTTTCCGGCCTGACATACAAAGACCGCGCCAAATGCAAAATGCTCTGAGGGATATATAGATCCATCTATTGTAAGGTTACTGTATCAGTTTCAGGTGGCTACGTGCTCCAGTATGCTGGTGGCACTCGTGCTAGTAGGACGTGTTGTAGTGAGCTGCTGAAATGTCGAAAGTCGAGTACCGTGCTGTAATCAAATTCCTCACCAAAGAGGGGCTTGCACCAGCTGCTATCAAACAACGCTTGA
>Ga0123357_10009576_pt1 | contig 12239 bp, 11 predicted proteins | sample TergutEmb28metaG_FD_89873 | JGI IMG/M metagenome (GOLD analysis project Ga0123357, IMG submission 89873) | Embiratermes neotenicus P4 segment gut microbial communities from Petit-Saut dam, French Guiana - Emb289 P4 | ecosystem: Host-associated > Arthropoda: Insects > Digestive system > Gut ...
CGCACCGGCGGGGTTGTCGAGGCCGTGGCGCAACTGGAGATCGACTGGGCGTGCAACACCATTGACGGCTATGTGCGGAAGCGTTACGGCGCTCTTTTGCAGAATAGAACGCCCCCCGCGCGGCTCGTCGGCATCGGCTGCGATCTCGCCCGCTATCGGTTGCACGATGAACGCGCGACCGAGGCGGTGCGCGAGCGTTTCAACGATGCCATCAAGTTCCTGCGGGACATCGCCGCCGGTCGCGCCGATCTGGACATCGACGAAGTGGGCGAAGAGCGCCGCGTGGCCATCAAGGCCGCTCCCCGCACGTTCACCCGCGAAACGTTGGCAGACTACCGATGATCACCGCCTCTCAACTGGTCGAGCGGCTGCGCGACATCAAGGAACTGCGCGAAGTCGAAGGCGCGGCGGCGTTCGTCGCCGCCTACGACATGATTCGCGTGTTTCCCGCCGCCTACGTGGTGCTGGCCGAAGAAACCGTGCCGCGTGATCCCCTCTACGTCAACGCGCCGGACGCCCACACCGACACCACGTTTGCCGTGTTCATCGCGGCGCGCAACCTGAGCGATCCGCGCGGCGGAGAAACGATGGAGACACTGGAGCCGTTGATTCGCGCCGTGCGAAAGCTGCTGCGCGGCTGGCAGCCGGAGGGCGCGTGTCGCCCGCTGCGGTACGTGCGCGCGAGGCACGAAAAGTTTGAAGATCAAATTGTGTGGTGGCGGATGGAATTCACCACGCGCTACAAGATCGAGGATTGAGATGAAAGAAAAGTTTAAACACCCCAGACAGGGCGGGACGTGGATTCGCAGGCCGGATGGATCGCTGATTCCGGCGTCGAAAAATTCCCCTCCCGGGAGGGGTGGCGGCGAAGCCGACGGGGTTACCGTCGTTCCGTCGCAAACGAATGATGGCGGGCGGCAGGATGCCGCCCCTACGCTTGAAACCGAAAACGCCCGTCCAGTTCGGCGGCGCAAAGGAGAGTAACCATGACCATGAATGCGAACAAGGAAGTCCTGCTGCTGGCGCTGGAATCGAGCTACGGTGTGGATGCCGCGCCGACGGCAGCGCTCAACGCGCTGCGGGTGACGAACACGAATTTCACGCCGATGGACGCCGAGGAAAAAGAACTCGAGTACAAGAAGGAAAGTTTCGGCGCGAACAAGAAAATCATCACGCGCTTGAATTCCAAGCTGTCGTTCGACATGTATGTCGCGGGCAGCGGAACGCCGGGCACGCCGCCGCCGGTGGGGCTGCCGCTGCAAATCTGCGCCCACTCGGAAACCATCGTGCCGGATACCGAGGTGGTTTATGCGCTGGTGCAAGAGGCCATCAAGTCTGGAACGATCTACTTCTGGAAGGATGGCATCCTCCACAAGATGACCGGCTGCTTCGGCTCTTACAAGGTGTCTTATCAGGCGGGCGAGCTGCCCAAGTGGACGTTCGACGTGCAGGGCAACTACGTTGACCCCGCCGACACGGCCAGGCCGGACAACATCAACTGGGATTCCTACATCGATCCGGTGGCGGCGATCCCGCTGTTCACCGGCGATATTTCGGTGCTGGGCAAGCAATTCAAGATGAAGCAGTTTGATCTCGACGGCAAGCGGAAAATCGTGCAGCCGAAGTGGGTCAACGCGCAGGAAACGATGATCTCCGACGCCACGCCGGACGGCAGCTTCGAGATTGAAGCGCCGACACTGGCCGAAAAGGATTTTTTCCTCGCCGCGAAGAACGCCGAGGAAGGCGAACTGCTCTACACGCACGGCAACGTGCCCGGCAACATCGTCGAGACGCGGATCAATCGCGCCGCGCTGTCGCGCCCCGAATACGGCAGCAACGAAGACATCCTGACGCTCAAGGTGAACTACACCGCCTTGCACAAGGATGGAAACGACGACGCCGTGCTGACGTTTAAATGACCAACGGGCGGGTTTGAAGCCCGCCCCCTACACACACAGGAGAAAACATGGCACTGAATTTTGATACCCCGATCGGCACTTTCACCCGCACCGTGCAGATCAGAATCCCGAACGACAAGGGCACGTTTACCAATGCGCCAATGAAATGCTCGTTCGTGCGCCTGTCGAAAGATGACGCGCGCGCGTTCGACGAGCGGGTGCGCGCCGCCTCCACGGCGGAGGATACCGACGCCGTGCTGCTCGACATCCTGCCCGAATTCTGGAAAGGCTGGGACGTGACCAGCAACGAAGGGCCGATGCCTTTCGATTCCGAGCACTGGATGCGCTTTGAAAACAAGTTTCCCGGCTCGCTGCTCTCCGTCTATGCCGAGTGGACATCCGCACTGCTGGGGCGCGACCGAAAAAACGCCTGATCGAGGCGGCGTGCGTTTGGGCGCGTTCGTTCCTCGGCGCCGATGTTGATAACCGCGCCGAGATCGCCCGCCTCGAAGCGATCAACGGCCCGCCGGAAATCATCCGGCGGTTGCAGGAAGAACAGGCCGACGCGGCGTTTGATGTCGATGAAGCGGAACTCGAAATCGTGCTGTTGTTTCTGCGGCTCTCGCGGCAGTGGCGGGTGTTGCCGAATTTCGGAACGGTGCCTACCTACCTTGGCCTCGACCTCGGCGTGGCAACGGAATTGCTGAGGCTGCGAAAGCTGGACAACGCCGCCGACTTGCTCGACGAGTTGCTGGTGATGGAAAGCGCCGCCGCCCAAACGCTCAACGCGATTTTGGGCGAGCGCGCCAAGAAGAAATGATTTTAAGGGACAAGTACCGTGGCCGATCAGGAAGTTGGAATCAAACTCTCTCTTGACGGCTCGGTGTTTGTCAACGGCGTCAAGGTTTCGAGCGATGCGTGGAAGCGCTTCGGCGAAGAATCGGAACGCGCGGGCGCGAAGGCCAAGGGCGCGGGCGAAGAAATCAAACAATCCGGCGAAGCGGCCAACGCCGCCGCCAGAAATTACGAATCCCTCGGCAATTCGATCGGCAGCCTCGTCGGCAAGATGCTGGCGGCGGTTGGGATTGCGGCGACGCTGAAAGCGGGCTTGTCGTTCAACTCGCAAATCGAGGATGCCACGGTCAGCATGGGCGCGATGATCGCGTCGCAAAACGACATCCGCGACGGTTTCGGCAACATGCTCACCGGCGCGAGCGCGTTCAACGCGGCGATGGATGTCTCGAAGGATCAGCTTAAGAAGCTGCAAATCGCGGGCGTCAACACCACGGCCACTTTCAGCGAGCTGACCACCGTTTTTCGCGGCATTCTCGCGCCCGCGCAACAAGCCGGGTTGAACATCGATCAGGCGCGGCAACTCACGATTTCGATGACGCAGGCCGCCAACGCGCTGAATGTGCCTATGGCGCAAGTCGAACACGAAACGCGCGCGATCCTGACCGGCACCATCCGGCAGGAGAATCAACTGGCGCGCAATCTCGGCATGACCAACGAAAGCGTCAAGGCGTTGCAGCAATCCGGCAAACTCATGGACGTGCTCAACGAGAAAACCAGAATGTTTGCCATCGCCGGAGAGGCGGCCGCGAAAACGTGGACGGGCATGTTGGCCGGTTTGAAAGAGACCATCACGCAGTTCGCGGGCGGCATCACCGAGAAGCTGGGCGACAACCTGAAAGGCGCGGGGAACAAGGTTTTTACGACGTTTTTCGATCAAAACACAATGGAGATCAGCGGCAAGTTGACGCCGCTGATTTCGGCGCTCAATTCGGCGCTGGGCAGCGTCGGCGGTGTGGCAGGCAAGGCGATGACCGGGCTGCTCGACGGCGCGATGAAACTCGGCGGCTGGATTGAAAAGAACAAGGAAGCCATCTCCGGCATTGGCGACAAGATCGGCATCATCTGGGACAAAGTGACCGGCATCGGCGGCGCGATCGCTACTGTGGTTCTCGGCGTCGGCGACTGGCTGGTGTCGAGCGGCGCGCTCGAAGTTACGCTGCAAGTGATCGGCGGGCTGCTCGATGATATTCTCTCCATCATCTCCGACACGGTGGATTTTTTCACCGGCGCCAACAACAAGGGGCTGACGCTCAACGCCACCATCGGCCTGCTGGTGGTCGGCTACGGCGCGCTGATCGCCGCGCAGACCACCTACAACGCCTTGTCCGAGGCAGGGTTTACAAAATCCATCGGCAGCGTCGGCAAGCTGAAGCTGGCCTTCAGCGTGCTCGCGGCGGCCATGATCGGCTGGGAAATCGGAACGATTCTGAGTGAGAAATTCGCTGTCGTTCGCGCCGCCGGGCACGCGATGATCGGCGCGCTGGTGATCGGCTGGGAAGAGCTTAAATACGAAGTTGATGTGATGTGGACGCTCATCAGCGGAATCATCACCGATTCCATCAACGGCATCAAGATCGCTTTCGGCGCTTTTCTGACCGGCGTTGCCGAGGGCTTGAAGTATCTCCCGAACATGAGCGGCGCGGCCGCCGACTTGAAAGCCTACGGCGAAGAATTGATGCGAACCGGCAGCAGCGCCGAGACCACCGCCGACAAGCTGCTGAAAGCCAGAGACGCCCACATGCTGAAAATGCAGGCGCTGGGGGACGACTTCGCCGGGATGATCAAGTATGAGATGGAGGGCGAAAAAGCGAAGGAATACACCGACGGGATGACCGAGGCGGTTAAAAATGGAAAGGCGGCGCTTGAACAATATGAGTTGCAGCAGAAAAAATCAGGTGAAGCCGCCGCCGCCGCCGCCCGCCAAGCCGCCGAAGAGTGGCAGAAGTTTCTCGACAAGGTGAAAAACGAAGCAACGTTGAAGTACGAAGACGAAAACGGCGTTGACGAGGAATTTTACAAGACACTGAAAGCGCTCGACGATCTGGTTGACAAGGGAAAAATTACTTGGGATCAGTACACCCAGGCGGTCGGGCGCGCGTTCGACAAGACCACGCTGGGAAAGAAAATTCTCAAGGAAGCGAACGACGAGGTGAAAGAGGCCAACGAGGCCATCAACGAAGTCAACAAAGGCATTGCCGAGCTTGAAAAGGCGCGCGAAAAGGCCACGGAAACACTCGAAAACGAACTCGAAAAGTTGAAGTTCCACAACGATACGTTGGGTTTGAACGCCGAGCAGACCGAGAAGGTGAAGCTGGCGTTGATGGAGAAGCGCATCGAGCAAATGAAGGCGACGTTTGCGACGAATGACGACATCGCGGCGCTTGAAAAGCAGATTTCGTTACAGAAGCAACTGGTCGATGAAGCCAAGCGCGGGCGGCTGCGGCAAGAGGAGCTCGACAAGATCAAGGAAATACAGAAGGAGGGCGAGAAGGCGGCAGACCAGATCAATCAGGCGTTGACCGACGCGATCATGCGCGGTTTTGAAAACGGCAAATCGTTCGCGCAGAACTTCCGCGACTCGGTGATGAACCTGTTTAAAACGATGGTGCTGCGCCCGATCGTGCAGTTCGCAGTGCAGGGCGGGCAGAACCTCGTTGCCTCGCTGCTCGGCGGGTTATTGGGAGGCGGCAGCGGCAACAACGGCGGCGGCTTGCTTTCGATGCTCGGCAACAACGGCAGCAACCTTTCTTCGCTCATTTCGCTGGGGCAAAAAGGCTATGGGTATTTGTCCAGCGCTTACACCTATCTCAGCGGGATGTTTGGGAGCACCCTTTCCACGAGCGGCGTAGTCGGCGGCCTCACCACGACCGCGCCCTCTGCCCTCGCCTACGTTCCGACCACCACCTACGGTTACGCTGGGATCGGCAACCTCGGCACGATCGGCTCGGTCGGCAGCGGCGTATCGAGCACCGCGCCGCTGGGAGAGGTTGCCGCATCTGTTCCGGCAACCACAACGCCAGCAGCAGCAGCGACTCCGGCAGCAGGTTCAGGCGGAACGCCGAGCGCCATGTCCGGGCTGATGACCAACCCCTACACTTGGATGGTGGCGGCAATTGTTTCGGCGTTTTTTGCCAACAAGAACATGTACGACAAGGGATGGCGCGCCGACGGGCAATACGGCGATATGGACAAGGAGCTGTTGAAGCATGCCGGTATTTCCGGCCTGCTCGGTTCGGGCGGCGTTCTCGGCGGGTTCTTTGCGAACGGCGCGATTCAACTCGGATTTGACAAGCTGCTGCAAAACATGGGGGTCAGCGGCAAGTTGGCGTCATGGATCACGGGATCGTCTTTGTGGACGCGCTTCCTCGGTCTGAAAAACCCGCAGATGCGCGAAGGAGGCGTCGAGGGGATGCTGTCGCTCGACGGCTTCGACGGCAGGCAATTTCAGGATGTGGAACAAGCCGGAGGATTCTTGCGCAGCGGTCGGCATTGGACGGAGTGGGACGACATCGATCCCGATCTGAAGAAGATGATCGACGCGACCATAGGGAAAGTTCCACAAAAAATTGACCTGCTTTTGAAGGACTTCGGCAAGAGTTTTGCAGAAGTTTTTGGAGAAGATTGGGAGCAGAAGTTTCGCATCGTGCTCACGACGGACGGGAAGTGGGAAAACATGGCGGACATGTTTGCGAAAGCCACTACCAATGTTTATAGGGAGATGGCAACAACAGCGGTAGAGGCGATCCGCGAAGGATGGGGGCAATACGTCGAAGAACTCAAGGACTTGGAGCCTGACGATTTCCAAGCGAAAATCGTCAAAATCGTCGGCGCGCTTTCGATTCTCGACAATGTGAAAGGCACGCAGGAAAAAATTTTCGGTGTTTACGATCTCGTTGAAGAGGATTTCGAGAAGTACGCGGCCACCGGCGAGAAAATTTACGAGACGATTTCCCGTCTCGCGACGACGTTCACGCTCACGAACAAAATCAGCGATTTTGCCGGGATCAAGTTTTCCGGCGTCGGGCTGGATTCGGCGACCGACCGGCAGGATTTCGTCGATGAAGCGGGCGGCGTCGATGCGTTGACCGAACTGTTTAACAGCTACTTCGCTGCCTTCTCCACGCCCTCCGAACAACTGGCGGCGGCGTTCGAGCCGATCCGCGATATTTTTGATCAGATCGGCGTGGATTCGATCCCGCGCACGACGCAGGCGTTCAGGGATTTGGTCGCGGCGCAGGATATGAGCACCGCCGAAGGGCGGCAGGCGGCGCAACAGTTGATGGCCGCTGCCGATCTCTGGAAGCAGAGCGCGGGCGCGTTCGAGCAGATGAAACAGAATTTGAGCGACAGCATCGACAACATGCGCAAATCGTTCGAGCTTGACGGCCTCTCGAACGACGAGAAATACAAGAAGATCAAGGCCGAGGGCGATGCCGCTTACGTGGCCTTGCAGAGCGCCACCGACCCTTACGAAATCCAGAAGCTGCTGGACACTATCCGAACCGACATGAGCGCCGCGTGGGGGCTGCTCACCGACGACCAGAAGAACGCGCAACGCAGCGCCTATCTGGCAAAGCTGGACGAGCTCGAAAGCATGGGGCTGTCGCGCATCGACGTTTCCGCCGATCAGTATCTCGGCGCGCAGGATGCGGCGACCGCGATCACGGACGCGGGCGACACGCTGGCCGACTCGCTCATCGATGTGGCGAACGAGATTCGCAAACCGCTCGGCCTCGACGAGTTGCCGCCGATCGACCGCAAGCCGATTGAAACGCTGCCGCTGCCGGACAACAAGTTGCCGCTTCAAACGTTGCCCTAACCGATGGACAAGTTGCCGCTTCAAACGCTGCCGCTGGGGATCGACGATTTGTTGCGGCAAGAAAACAAGCCGCTGATCGAGGAAATCGCGGGCGCGATTGATGATGCGTTCCAGCAGTTGCCGAATCATCTCAAGCCGATGTTGCTCGATGCCGCCGATTCCGCCGATGGCGGCGACGCCGCTTTCATCGCCGCGCAAAAGCTGCTGACCGAGGCGATGGAGAACGGCGGCAGCAGCATCGAGGACGGCGCTGGCAAGGCGTCGGATGCGATGGTGCGCGGCGCATCGGTGATCAGTGATGCGGCGACGCTCGGCGGCAACGCGCTGCTGGTGTCGGCTTACAAGGCGGCGGAACGGCTCGACGAGGCGGTGCAGCAGCCGGTGGTGGTCACTGTGCCCGCTGCTGCGCCGCAAAAAGTTCGTGAATCGGAGTTGAGTTAAACATGAGGCCGCTACAACATCTCTGGCCACTCTTGCAAGAGTCTGTCGGCGCGACGCGCGCCGGGATGTTGATCGAGATTGATCTGCATGTGCCGGTGCGTTTGTGCTCGTGGGACGAGGTGGCGTGGGATGGCGAACTCTGGACGAGGGGAGAGCTGGTGGCGGTGCAGATCAAGTGCGACACGCCCTACGCTAAAAGCGGCAGCATCGAAATCGCCGACCCCGATCATGCTCTTCTCGCCACGATGTTAAACAGCGGCATCGTCGGCGCGCCGATCAAGTTGTGGTATGCGCCCACCTTCGATTTCTCTGTGCCGCCGGTGCTGATTCTCGACGCTTTTGCCGATTTGACGCAGGTGTCACAAAACGACGCGCGCACGGTTTCGATCAACGTTGTGGCCGATGACGGCGCGCACCTTTACAGCCCGCGCGAGCGCGTGACGACCGCCGATTATCCCGACCCGCTGCCGGGCGGCGCGACGATCAAGTTCGGCAGCGGCAAAATTACCTTGATGGGAATTCGCTCATGAGTCTGCCGGTTTATCCTGACCTCCCTTACGATGCGTCGAGCAAAATAACGGGAATCCGCGACGGGCGCAGCACGGTAACGACGACCGACGGCACGGTGACGACGACGCTCGCCCACGAAAACGAGAAATACAATTTCCGACTGGTGCATTCGTGGATGAACGCCGCGCGCCAGCAGCAGATCGAGGCGTTTTATGAGGCGAACCGCTACACGCCTTTCGAGTGGGCGTTGAACGGTAAAGCGCGGGTATGGAAGTACGCCAAGAAGCCGATGAGCGCCGAACAGGCGACGGGGTACAGGACGTACACCGTCGATCTGGTGGAGGTGTGATGTGCTGACGTTGACCACGTTGCCTGAGCGAGATGATCGCGTCGCTGTCCAGCCGATCGTGCCGGGCGCAGCCGTTCCGGGCAGCCCTGTTGCAAGCGCGCCCGGCTCGAATTACATCATCCCGCCCAACACGGGCGGCGGCGGCACCGGCGCCGCCAGTTCGGCGGGCATCAACGCGGCCACGCCGTCGCAACCGCGCGAATGGCAAACGGCATCCATCGCCGCCATCGGCTCGGTGATCCCCCTGATTTACGGTGATTATTACGTCGGCGCGAAGTATCTCGACGCCGTTCAATATAGCAGCGCGACGTATCTCTGCATCCTGTGGGCGCTGGGGCCGGTGGTAGGCGTGCAGGAGATCGTGGACAGCAACGGCGATCCCTTCCCGGCGGGCATCACGATTCGCCACTACGACGGCACGCAGACCGAGCCGGACGCGCGTTTCAAAACCGCTTATCAGTCGGCCAAGAGCGGCAAGGTGTTTAACTCGGCGCTCCATCGCCGCTGCTACAGCGTGGCCGAAGTTCCGAACACTTCGCAAGCCGATCCGAGCAACTTCGTGGCGAAAATTCGCGGCATGAAGCTGTACGATCCGAGAAACAGCGCTCACGATTTAAACACGCCCGCCACTTGGGCATGGTCGCAAAATCCGGCTCTGGCTCTGGCCGATTTCATCAGCAATTCGTTGTATGGCTGGGACAAGAAGATCGACTGGGAGAGCGTGAAAGACGCTGCCGACTACTGCGACGAGATCGTCAACGGCGCGCCGCGATGGACGATCAATTACGCGATTCAAGAGCGTTTACAGACGATTCAACTGGTTGAGCTGCTGCGCGCGCAGGCGCATGTGTACCTCAACCGGACGCACGGAATCATCCGCATGATGGTGGATCGCCCGCGCGACAGCGTTTACACCTTCGACAACATCGAGAAGGGTATCGTTGGCACCCCGCGCCCGACGCGGCGCGGCGTGGAGCAATCGCCGACCGTGGTTAACGTGACGTTTTCGGACAATACGATCAAGCCGCCGCAAGACATGCCCGCCTTCGCCTATATGCCCGGCACGCTGGAGGGCACGGTGCGCTGGAGCGAGAGCCAGATCAGCATGCCGATGATCAACAATCACAACGAGGCGCAGCGCTTCGCGGTCGAGCAGCTTTTGAAATTGCAGCACGGCAATCTGGAGCTTGATCTGGAGTGCCGCGACATCGGGCTGGTGTTCGAGGCGGGCGATGTGGTGACGATTCCGTACCCCGAATTCCCCGAAGGCAAGCCCTTCATTGTTTGCGACGAGCCGGAAAAAATCGGGCTGGGCAAGTACCGCTTGAATTGCGTCGAGTATCAGCCGGAGATGTGGAGCAACGATGTGGCGTCGCAGCCGACCTATCCCGACACCACGCTTCCTGATCCTTCCGAGCCGCCGACGCCGGAGAATCTCGCCGTCGAAGAGCGGCTGGTGTTTGTCGATGATGCGTGGACATCGGCGCTGGTTGCGACGTGGGCGCGCAACCCTGACTGGTCTTACCGAGTTGAATATGAGATCGAGCTTTACTGCGACGATGCACTGATCGAGCGCACGACAACGCCGATTGAGACGTATCAATCGCCGACTGTGATCGAGGGAGAGGAATACGTGTTGCGCGTTTCGACGAAGACGCGCACGTTTTTCAGCGCGTGGGCGACGGCGACGGTGACGGCGCTCGGAAAATACTTGCCGCCCTCGGACGTGGAAGCTTATACCGAAGTGCTTGATTGCAACGGCACGGTGCATCTCGAATGGCTGCCTGCGCACGACATCGATCCGATCACTTATCAGGTGCGCCGCCTCGCTGCCGCGACCGCGCCGGACTGGGGCGCTGCGGAAATCGTCGCCAGCACCGCAGACAACCGCGTCACGCTCACCGATCAAGAGGCGGGCGAATACATTTATCTCGTCAAGGCGCTGGATTCGGTCGGCAATTTCTCGGTCAACGCTTGTGCCGCGCTGTTGACTGTGCACATTGACACCGACACACGCTTCGTCGATGAAATCGCGCGCGATGTGGACGAGGCGATCAATGTGACGCCGTGGTGGATTCCGTGCGATCCCGAAACGCGCTGGACATCGGATCGCGGCGAGCCGCTCCACTTCGGCCACGCCGACCCCGACCATGAAACCGGCGCGTTTGACGATCTGGCCGATGCGCCGTTTGCGCTGCCCGTGGCCGACGGCGCGAGCCAATTGACAACGGAAACGTGGGACGTGGGCATCGTCGTTTCCGGCGACTGGCGCGCCTTCGGCAACGTCAGCCCGATCGGTGACGGCAATTTGCGCTTCGTGCTCGAACTCTCGAACGACAAGGCAACGTGGCGCGCTTTCGTTGGCAATTTTTATCACTCAGCCGCCGCCACTAACGCCGCGCGCTACGCCCGCGTGCGCGTGGTGAGCGACGGCGCTTACACCTTGACCGGCAAGCCGTTTCTCGCGCTTGATCCCGTGCCGCGCATCGAGAGCGGCAGGCTCAATGTCGGCGCGCGCGGCATTTACACGGCGCGCACCAGCGGGCGCTACTCCGGCTACGTCGGCGGCGGCAGCAAGCCAGACCCCGTTGACCTTGTTTACACCGGCGCAGAGCCTTACACGCCGGAGCGCGATTCGATTATTCGCAACGCCGACGGCACGATGCGTTTCGACGTTTACCTGCGCGACGCCAGCGGGCGGCGTGTGACCGGAAGCGCGCCGGTGACTTGGACTTTCAGAGGAGTTTGAACATGACCACACAACACGATTCCCCTCGCCCGCTTGCGGGAGAGGGTGCCCGAAGGGCAGGAGAGGGAAACAAACCATGACCACACGACCACTACCCGACTTCGACGTTTCCGCACCGAACGTTGCGACGCAGACGCGACAAGAGGCCATCGACGCGACGCGCTGGAACTTGATTCGCCTTTACATCGGCGACGCGCTCAACGGCGGAATGGGCTGGACAACGAGCGCGCCCACGCTCGACGCGCAGGATCGCATTACCACGAGCACGATCAGCAACGCCGACGCGCCAATCGTCGTGCGCGTCGGCCGCGACTACTACGCCGACGGCCCCCACGAGGGGCTGCTGCGAACAACCGCCATCGAATACAGCGAGGATGGCGGCGCGACGTGGGCGTCGCTCGGAAAATGGACAACGACTTACACGCTGACAAACGAAATCGACAGCGATACTTGGAGCACAACATGAAATTGCACGAAACCGAAATTTTCAACAAGCTGACGCAGTTGCGGAATCTGTTTACCGATGCGCGCGTCGAAAAAATAGACAAGCTGGATGTAGATGTGTCAACGCGGCAAGCAGCACAAACGGCTGTTGAGCAAAAGAATGAGCTTGCTCAA
>Ga0123357_10009578_pt1 | contig 12239 bp, 6 predicted proteins | sample TergutEmb28metaG_FD_89873 | JGI IMG/M metagenome (GOLD analysis project Ga0123357, IMG submission 89873) | Embiratermes neotenicus P4 segment gut microbial communities from Petit-Saut dam, French Guiana - Emb289 P4 | ecosystem: Host-associated > Arthropoda: Insects > Digestive system > Gut ...
AAAAAAAAAAAAAAAAAGCTCCCCTTCTCACCACTGCCGGTGATAAAAAAACGGGGGGTGGTGTGGTTTGGTTCTGTGGGAAAAAAGGGGGGGGGGGGGGGGGGAAATTGTCTTACTTGGGACAAAAGCGGACTTTATGACATTACTTTCCTTTCATGGAAATAGATATTCCATTCAATGTAATAGCCCAGTATGAATGTTGCAATTTCAGCTACGCTGCTTGGTTTCGACTGTCTGGTCAAGGAGCAGTGTTCAATGAAGGTAGCAAACAGCATATGTCTCCATGGATCATGTCGCTGTGAGTCAGGGTATCTGCAGTTTCGGAGACATACTTGTCTAAGCCGTAAGTATATGTTATTACGTTAGATATTCTATTTTGTTTCTTTCTTAAAAACGACTACAAATTTAATGTTATGTATTTACGGGAATGAAGCAAAGTTTTGTATAAACAGGAGTCCTAAAAACGCGAAGCGAAAATTTACCTTTTTTCAGGTGGTCGAGATAATGCAAAATGTCCCTATGAATGTGAATCAGCAAATTAATTGGGTTATTTATTAGAACTGTAATTTTAAAATTAGAGATAAGTAGTTTTAGCAGTTTTGTAGAATGACAGCATGTTGTTAGAATCGGACCTTTTCGATCAAGATGAGGTTAGAGCTTATTCTGTTAACATGTGAGTTACAGAATAATGCCGTATTGTTTCATCTGCTGTAGCTCAGTGTTTTCAAGAAAAAAAAATGTAAAATGCAATATTTGCCTACCTTAATCAAAGTGGAAGACTATTACCTTGTTCAATTAGCGGTAATGTATTTGGCCCGGTTCTTTTAAAACCGAGTTCCGCGGGACCATGATTTTCCTCGAAGGCTCTTCAGGTATTCTGCGAAACTTCTATGAAAACTTGAGCATTTTGCATGTTTTGTAACTATTTTTACCGATTTTCTGTAATAATATTAGGTTATGAGCATAAGGTAATATTTAAAAACAAGGAGATTAAATTTTTAATGAGAGAAAACATTGCAAAGAAACAGGTGTACAATTTCAAAACACTTGAATCATCTTGAGCAGTGCTACTCCAAAATGAATTTTCTAAGTAATGTAACTGCAAATATTGTTTCCCATCACTTCAACTATTAACCAACAAATGCACCTATATAACTTTCAATTAAAACACTTAAAACCACTCCGAAATTTTTCGATCTTTTCAGATCATCATCAGAGAGTTTCGTCGTTCCTTGCTAAAGTTATTACATATTCACGATTTAGTTCGTTTTTGTAAATAATGTGTTGTGGCAGCGTATCTGTAAATAAATTATACTTCTTGAGTATAATGTCAAAATGGCTATTTGAGCAAATGCATAATTAATGATTTTTGGTATTACAAATAGTTAGGCTGTATAGATTGTGGGCAGTTTTGCTTACCGTGTTGTGTAGGAATCTGTTGTAGGGAGTGCAGTTGGCTAGGTGTGCGTCGTATGCTACGTAGTGAGGGACTGGTTATGGATTGCACGGGAGGATGCCTGTTGTATTAGCCTACCATACACACATGACACAAAAAACTCACAAGAAATCGCAGATGAACTGAAAAGAAGGCACATAATCACCCTTGATATAAAAGACCTATTTGTCAATTTACCAAACCAGGAAATTTTAACAACCACAAAATTCTAAACGAACTAGCAAGTACAACAGAAACAGCTTAAAGTATGCCTTCTGATAGGGGAGCCAACATTACACAAACCAAGTGAAATGTGCAAAAACAAAACCCGAACAACGCGAAAAGAAGAAAACCTACTGATGTTTATTTACCAGTGGTTTTTACTCAAGACGTTGAAATCCAGTATGTAATTTTATGTAAAATATTTCTACAATATATCTCTGGCACCTTCCGAACTACAACGCCATTCTGCAACAAAATATAGAGAAACAAAAATAAACTTCTAAATTCCGTAATTCCAAGCCTATTTTTTAAAGCAGTCATCAGTGAAAGTACACATTAACCCTTTAAACGCCGAGTTAAATCCCATGTGTCATCTGCCAGCATTATTCGGAGCTCACCACATTCTCCACGTTAGCAGGTAAGGGTTAATACGAAATTGAAAAATGAGAACGCAAATGAGCTTAAACTTTCCATGCAAATAATTTGCCGCATAGCACGGGAAGGCGGAGTGCTAAAAATAGGGGGAAAATTTCTAACCCTGTGAAATTGATTTGTTTTCAGTATTATTGACGAAAACATTGCCGGAAAAATTCAGTTAGTGCCGTTATCCAACAACACAATGTAGAGAATAATCCAAGATTGTGTAGCGAATAAACTGTATGAATTAATTCGGAAGATTAAGTTAAGCGAATTATTCACGATTCAGCTAGACAAGAGCGCAGACGTTGTTAAACTCGCAGTTGCTTTTGTCCGACATTTATGAGGATAAATTTCAAGAAGATTTGTTATTCTGCAAATTAGGTGAAGCACAGGCAACAGGCGAAGACATTATTTGGATCTTGGATCAGCTTTTTTATAGACCATTAAACTGACTGGAACAAATGTATTAATTTTTTTACTGACAGCACAAAATCCATAATAGGAAAAAACTGTAACTTCTGTGTTTCGATAAACACTACACCCAAAAAGTGTACAGCGGGGAGTGAGTATGAAACTTTGATTTTTATGCCGGATTTCTTTGGCCGTCTTATGCTCAGTTTCTGATTGACGTATAAGAATAGAGAAAATAAACGGTAAATGTCATCTAGAACATATCAGTAGTGAAATACTTGTGAGATGCATCTCGGTTACAGCAGCTGGGGAGCCTCGCTGTTATTTTCAGTAAGTTGAATGAAATTAACTTGTCAAATTTAGGGCTGAACAGTAACCGTGTCCATAACTGAAGACAGTGCCTAAAACTGATTTAAAATGTTAATATTAGTACCAATGTTCACAGCGAAACATATTTAATTATTTTCATACCTTGAAGGAGTATTTTAAAGAATCGGGTGAATGTGTATCTTTCAATTGTTAAGAAAAATGCCATAACTACTTATGTCAGACAAATACCAAGCAAGTTTTTTTAGAATATTTTCCTCCGAACAATATTTATAATATCTGAATGCTGAATACCTTCACTGGTACAATGCAGACAGAAGACCTCGAGACAGATGAATACAAAAGTTGCAAGATATTGCAAATGATGCGGTTTCAAAACAAAAATTTTCCACCCTTTCAAGCCATTGGGCCAGCTTAACTGGAATATTCTGACACTTCAAACCGTGCTGTTAGAGCGCTGGTACCGTTTTCAACAACTTACCCACGTGAATATTTATATTTACAGTATTGTATGAAGAAAACTACAGGCAGAACTAATCTGGGTGCTGAAGCAAATCTTAGATGACAAGTGTTTCTCATTACAACAGATGTAATTATGATGTGTTCATCACAAACGCTGCGTCCTTCACATTAAGAAATTAACATAAAATAATTTTTACTGTTTTCATGACTGACGAAATCTGTAGTAAAGTTTAATATCGTTTTGTTTGCCTGCACGTAAACAGTAACTGTGAGCTTACAATTTATATTTACGCGAGTATTACCAGCACTAGAAGCAGTGTAGACCTGCGTAATATTTTTCAGTCTAGCAAGATTTCCAGTGACAAAAAGACTTGAATATCACTGACTAAAATATTTATTTTAAATTCAGTTGCAAGTAAACACATTTGCTCTCAAATCATTAACAAGTCCTTCACAAGACCACTATCATTTTTTCCAAGGCGCAACAAACCCTATTGGGCCAGGGTCTCCTCATTATCTGTGTTTTATGATCACTCTCAGACACGTCACATTCAGTAAGACTACTTTGAAAGACTGATCAGCACGACGCGGAGATTTCTACCAGACAACACATATCAGTGAAAAGAGACAGACATCCATGCCCCCTGCGGATTTCAAACCCTCATCCCCAACAATCGCGCCGCCACGAACCGACGCCTTAGACCGCGCGGTCACTGGGCTCGGCAGCCTAATCTCATATAGAAATGTTTTCTTTCATCCTCCTGAACATGTGGTATAAATTTGACTGCACTTTTTTAAGCACACTGTGTATAGGCCTATATACATACATACACACACAGACACATATATACATGTGTGTGTTTATATATATATATATATATATATATATATGTACACACCGGGATATAAATTATTGTAGACTGTGTTAGGTCCTCACGCCTTTTGCTGGGAAATATGTAGTGTTCACGCACTTTCACAGGAGATTCGAAACTGTGAAATCCGAAAGTAAAGGTACAGTTCTTTCATTGTTTTCAGGGAGAAAAAAGTAAAGGGGGAAAAAAGGCAAGTAAGGAGATATAAAGAAGGAAAAGGAGATCTAAAATACATAAATAATCAACAAATGGACTTCAATATTTATGATGTGTTTTATTCACAATCTCCTCACCAAATGTTTCGGCCGGTATTCCGTCCATCTCCAGGGGGGGATGTTATTTTTACAAGAACACAAACGTACTAGCGTGTTGAAGTGAGTCGCCATCACTTCATAACAATTAAAATTAAAATTTCGGTTAAAATTGTGTAATATACATATAGGTTAAAATGGATGATTTTTAAAATCTTTCGAGTTTAGTCTGTTCGGAGCGATGACTGATACAGTAATTTGGTGAGTTTTAATCCAGTGTGTAAGGTGATGATTTGACGGTGTGGTATACTAGTTGGAACTGTTTATTTCTATATTTTAGTTCTGATTAATGTAAGGAAGATGGAACATGTTACAATAAAAAGGAGGTTATGGAAGAATATAAGAAATTAATTATTGATTTGAATAACAATGGATTAAAGTACAGTGTGTTAAAATTTTGTCGAAAAATTTGAGCCTTCTTCCAAATGTTGTTTCCCCTATGTCAGATTTTATTAAAATCAATTCTGCAGATCTCAAGTTGTTGCATTCGGACAGACATGGCAACGCTAATGGACAGCTCTTGGTTTCCAACGCAGCACAAATGTAAAGTGCTAAAAAACGTGATAACCATTACGAATTGCAGCACAGCACATAGACCATCATCTCCTCGTCTCATTTCCGTTAGTGGAGAACGTCTATCGGAAATTAAAAGCGTGCGCTGTCAACATGTCGATATCCTGTGCTACAGTTCCTGCAAGATGTCAGCACCTATGCTTATCAGATTCAGAATTGCTATTTTCACTTTTAATTTTGTGTGACATGAAATCTTGTCATATCGAAAAGTTCACACTCCTTTACAACAAGTGAAACAAGATCTGTTTCATCGTAATAAGCCATTTCAATAACAAACACAACACCTGACTATGGAGCGATATTCGTTTCATCGCTTTGCCTGTTTTGCTAAAGGCCCAAAACCTCTTCCAAAGTGAGCTCTCTAGAGAGTGCGACGTAGTGCTTCCTCTTTTAAATTACAGCGTCTTTCATTTTCTTTATAGTCATTCTGTAGCTGATTACGTTTTCTTCCTCATATTTCCTTCCATTTTGTCTTCTTTTCAAAAACGGATTTTAGAACGCAGTTACACCCCGGGAAATGCAATTAGTATTCTGTGTGACAGATGGCTACTTCTTTACAAGGAGCGAAAAAGACGAAGAAAATAAATTTCTTAAGAAAGAAAGAAAAAACACAAATTTAGCCTACCTGTAAGGCTGAGGTGCTTATTCTGAATCCCCTGTGGCCTACACAAACAAAGCCAATGCCTTTTTCGCCTGCGAAAACAATTGCGTTTTGACCAATACCAACATTAGTGTGAAGAGAAAGGCTAGATTACAGAAGGAATATATACTGAAGTACATTGGAGGTAGAAGTGTAAGAGCTTGAGATAGTTCTGGGTTTCTTTTGGTGGCCACAGTATAAGGATGGTGAGAATTTATAATTCAGGAATTATCATTTTTCCCTTAACAACATAATACTAGACCTCCTTCTCATGTGTTCAACCAAAGTCTGTTACTGCGTGGGCTAACCCTAACTTTATTTACTATTAATGTCTGATTTTCAAAATTATATTATAAAAATTATGTCGTGCGTGTAACTGTAATATAACACTGCTTGCAACTACATTTGTGTGCTAGAAATATAACTATGTGTTCCATAACTCACTCACCTAGTTTAAATCGCAAGGTCTAATCTTCTTTTATTTTTAATTTCATCGAAGACATTTTAGGTTTTACTTTATTTTTCAACATAACAGTGTACTAATCTTGAGCCGAATCAAGTGGCTGACTTCGCCTGAAGGGTAAATCACGTATAAAATTTGATACAATCTTCACTACAAATTCTGTGTTTTTTTAAATGTAGTTGGCGAGTGGCTGCAGCCCTGCAGCCCAGTAGCCCGCTTTGGGTTCGCTCCTGCTCCTTATTCAAGAGTTATGTATAAGTAATACTTGTCATTCAATAGTTTGTCCTGCAGGTCCTATGCCATCATGACGCGGAACACTGTTGAGGAAGCCTTGCACTAGCAACCAGAATTTTTAATGAAGTTGTAGGAAATTTAAAGCTCGTGTCTTGAAACTTACACTTCCTTTTTGTAAAAATCATTGTTTCCAGTAACTGAACAAAATAAGGAGATAATGGTCATTAAATTTCTTGCCCATTCCATAAGACTCTCAGCATGTACATAACGTTGTTTCGCGTGTGGTGTAAATGGTGAATGATCGTGAATGGAGCCTTTTATGGCCAAAGCCACACACATTTGTTCTGTGCAAGAAGTGAGTACGTCATTCCGAATAAGTGCTTCCGTCGGTTGCGCATGCGCGCCGCGACTTACTGGTCTTTCGTAAATTGTATGTGGAATAAATTCCGAGGTTGTTAGCCTAAAAGCGATTACCTTAGCAGTCTGCCGTTGTTGTCATCCCAGAAGGACATCAGCAATGTGGGTTACATGTTGCAATGACAAAGATTTAAACAGCTGTTCTTGAATTTTTTTGAGGCCACTAGAACCTATGCCGGAAAAATAAGTGTCCATCATAAAGATTATTCTTTATCTTCAAACGGTCTAAGAAATTTTTAATAATATTGTCGAGGTTTTGTACCTGTAGGTACAGTTCCTCTCACTATGTCCCCAAAGACGAATCTTCTGAATCACGTGGCACAGGAAAAATATAGGGCTATAGACCATGAGGAGAAAAATTGCCTACAAGCAGAATAACATGTCGAAAATAAAATCGATGCTTTCAAAACTATATTCTGCCTTATTATGTCAGACTTTTCTTCTATGTTGATGAAGCTCTTTAACACTAAGAAAGAAACCAGATTTAGAAAATTCAATTTTAACAGCATTTTTGCACTGTTTCTAAAATATTGAAAACAGAGTTCGTTAATCTGATATCTATGTGAATTGTATTTTAAAATGCATTTCCTACTTCACAGTAAACACACTAGGGCTCAATTACAAACCACAGTCAACTATGCTGTTTGGGAAAAATAGCTGTTTACGCTAAGAATAAAATGCAGTACATAAATGCACTGTGTAATTAATGCACATCCTTTCACGTTAAATCCGGTGGTGCATTTAACAAACCCTGTGCTTTACATAGATACATAGAAGTGGTCTTAACGTATTTATGAATATTTGCTTTAAAATATTTTTCATGTGACCCACAACGATATCGTAGAGTGTAGTCAGTATAGTAACTAGGCTCCCGACTGGTCAGAGGAATCGTGGTTCGATGTCAGGCAGGTGCAAGAGATTTATCTCTTCCCCAAAGCGCCCACACTCGACTCTGGAGCCCACCCTCACTCCTAATCGAAAGGTACCAAGGGTCTTCGTCCCCAGGTGTAAATTGGACGGGCATGACTTCGACCAGTTACCTGCACGTAGTGCCGATTTTAAGAATGAGTTGCCTTAAATCTCTGGTCCGTATGCCTTCGTGTGTATACAAGAACAGTTTATCTTGAGACCATCGTTTTATCTTACATTTGACTGTGCATAACTCATTGTACTTGTAACAATATATTTTCATCACACCTTACATCAAAACATTATGAAGCCTCTAACTGTTAAGTTGATACTGCTGAAATGCGTGTTCGCAAGAAAGGCAGAGTCAATATTCCGACACACAATTACGCAGTATGTATGTATCCAATTCATGTCCGTCTCTTTTCCCTTTAAACCTACCGTTCCCCTAACCGGTATTGTGTAATTTGAATATTCTTGTTATATTGCAAGCAGGTTCTTCTGAAACACAGGTAAATGTTTACCAGGCTAAACGGTGTTACACCGGAGACAAAGATTACGGTCGTCTCGCATACCTTTACCAATATCCACTGACAGTAACAGGCCAGTCGTACAAACGAACAATACGGGTTCATGACTTCCTGCGTTAGCAGGAAGTCAGGAGCTTCAGGGCACGTCATAGGACAAGTGTTGTGAATAATACGTTATTGGCAGCAGCAAATGTGGCCGCATGCGTAAGTGACCTGCTGGCCATGTGACTGCCATACTGAATAAAGTGTTAGGAAAGCCATACGCCAGGAATGTCAAAAGTTTTCTAACTCCACTGAGCATGAACCCTCTTGAAATGCTGACATAACGTCTTATGGTTAAGAAACCCTCAGAGTTTTATGGAACCCGGCCTTTCGTTACCGTGTTAACCAAAAGCCCGCCAACGGAGCCTATCCTAAGCCCTACCATCCTGTCCTGTTACTCTAGGATCCGTTTTAATATTATCCTCCCATCTTACGTTAAGGAGAGCGGGATAGCGCATTAAGTATCGTGACGAGGCTACAGGCTAAACGACCCTGAGTTCGAATCCCGGCAAGGGCAAAAGATTTTATGTACTCCAAAACGTCCACACCGGCACTTTTGCCACCCAGCTTCCTATTCAATGGGTACCGATTGTTTTCCTAGGGTAAGACGAATGGGGCGTGAAATTGGCCACTCACCTCCGACTAGCGCCGAGGTTAAGAATGCGTGGAGCTCTATCTCTACTCCCTCTATACGACTTAATGGCGTGAACAGGAATATCTTTACCTTTCCCTCGTACGGCAAAACACAACGGCAGTCAGAATATTACGAAGACACTTAACATTGAGAAAGACCGGAAGTTGTGGTACAGTTTGCTATATTTGCCCGTAAAACTTTCGTTCTTTCAGACAAATGACGGCTTATTATGGCATTGAGGCTATGGGCCCTTTTTTATATTCAGAATTATTCTTTAATAAACAAACGTAAGGCTGTCTGGTGCTTGATTGATCTTTACGCCAGAAAAACATGTAAGGAATGGATATATAGCTCCAAGAAAAACTTAATCTGGACACTAGATGAAGAATTGTAATCTCTTTCGCGCCTCACTCGCTTTAGCTATAGCAATCATAAAAAAGGATTCTGGGCGGACGCAATAATTGAACTTGAAGTTGTAGAGAAGATAAAATCTCCATCTCAGTCGGGAATCGAACCCAGATTTCCCTATCATGCAATTATATGTAGACAAAATCTTTCGTATTTCCAAACAACAATCCCCTTAGCAGACCAGAAACTACGGCAGTGTTAGTGTTTCTAAGTATCGAAATAGTTACTGAACGAGGAAACGGCTTCCTAAGATCCTAACATTTTGGCTAGTGGGTAAACAAATTTTCAGCTTTGTAAATAAACTGAAGGTCTGTTATTGCTCTGGAGTACACTCTTATCAGACTGTGCACCTGCATTATTTACAAGGGAAAAATTACTAGCCAACTTTGTCCCTCGATAATTTTCTTTCTCCCCTCTCATGACCTCATTTTTAGAACTCGTCACTCTTCAATATCCGTTGCCAATTGAACAAACCCATTTGTGTGAAACTCGTGTGTATATATATATATATGTCTGAAATCTGTTTCGTGTGGTATAAGACGCGTGTAGCTTGAAAATCGGTAACAGCGTTTCGGGGGAAGTTTCCGCCTCTATCGCCGAGGTAGACATATTTTGTATTTAACGGTTCATCTTCTAATGCTTCCACGGTAGTGACAAATTTTGGGCATTGTTGATAATCTCTGGTAAAAAACACCTACAGCGTCCTCAGGCCGGATCTGCCTCCGTTTTCGGGCTGTGTAGAGTAACTGGACAATCTACTCTGACGGTCCGTTAGAATGATGTAGTGTCAATCTTTCCAGTCTACGAATTGAGGGTAGTTCCTTCGAAAGAACCTAACGGAGTAGGTTCTCTCATTCACCCATTTGACCTAAAAATGGAGTAAATGTCCAGTCTTCGAAACGTAGTGAATATTTTGTACAGAGACGGTGAAAAGTGTCCAAACTTTTAGCCGCAATGCTTGAAATTTTATCTTCCTAATTTAGTCACAACCCAAGCCAATATACGCGTCGTAAAAGAACTGTACTTTGCACCGGAATTTCGAGATTAATAGTTCTGTTTATCGTAAGGTACTTCAGACCATTGTCAATTAATGGGGCTATTTGACATCGGATGGACGTACATAAATTATCAACGAAGTTAATTGTAAAAGGGTAGCAGGGTCATGAAAATTCCCCTTGCCTTATTACCTCAGTGCATCTTTGTTAGCCGCAAGTCGTACGTGAAATTGCACGTGCCTTGACCTTTCGTCTGAAATGAATTACACTGTAAGGGAAAGACTTTCCAGTTACTACATGTTCCACAGTGACGAAAAACTCAGTGGCATGTATCATATTTTTAACAACACATGTGGAATTATTTATTACTCGAGATAAGCAACCTGTTGTGGAACAACAAAATTAATTTGTATGTCTAAGGAAACGAAGATATTGTCGCGCACGTGTATGCGTGGTACGATCAAATATTTTTCGGTTTTAAAGATTTTCTCTATAACAACAACCTTCTAATCAAAGTTGCCCCTTCAATGTAGTCATCTGGGGAATTTATACAAAGAACCCAACGATTGAGCAACTGTAGGAAGAACTTTGTCAACTGCATATTTTGAAATTCTTAAAGTGCGTCACTTGAAATTGTGTGGATCATACTGGTACTAAATGTCCTATTTAACCCGGCCGTGAGTTTTTAACAAAGGCAAGTCACACGTCTCTAAATCGTGTGAGTAGGGAGTACCTTTTTTCAGCCAGAATTTTATTCAGAATTTGAAGGCAATCCAACACACGTTCAGATTATCTTGCAAAATGCTTTGAACCGAACCGAACTAATTTCCGATATGTTTGCAGCTTCACGGAGAGTGACTCCTCTGTTTTCGAAGATCCACATTTCCTTGTTTAGAAGGTCCCAAACATTGAGAATTTTCAGCAAAACTCAAAATCCTTTTGAATTTTGTAAATCACACAGAAATGTCTGTTCTTCCACTTCCTGCTTTACGAAATCTACATTCAACATTCGAAATTTTCCCTAGCATTTCTTCCAGTCTAAAGCAAAATTTTATTGTAGACACTGTTATTTAAAGTAGCGATTTTATATGTACGCCAAAATCGCAAATGGAACAACACACTCTTTAACCTAGCAACAAATTACTGAAACATTGCACCTGCTACTGCTTGACTTCAAGAAGGAATGACACAGAAGGCTCTCTTCCATCTACATTTATTAGCAAAAGCTTGTGCAGTAGTAGTGTCATCTCACGTTCATTCCAGAACCTGATTGACAGCACCACCTATGTGCATAGTATATATGAATAAACCTATATACAAAGCAGTTTCAAAAATTATGCAATATGACACCGAAAAATTCAAACAGATTTCGATGTGCCTATAGCACTCCGCTAGCAGATGGTACACATTATACCTCCACGTAATCACCCTTGATATTTAAACAATTGTCTTATGTTGCCACCAAGCCTTGTACCCGGGCGTGAACAGATATCTTTATCGAGTATCTGTAGCCAGGATATGACAGCTTGCTTCACTTCTGCGTCTGTTGTAAATCGCTTGTCAGCCGGGTGATTTTAATTCGCCAAAGGAGACGGGAATAACCGGATACGATATAGGGTTTGGAGACGGGAATAACTGGATAGGAGATAATGTTCTTAGGGAGTGTGTTGTATTACCTCCCAACCGCAGTGCCTTAAACAGTCCGAAGTCCGTTTGGAAGTATGGGGTGCATTGCTTTCCAAATCTATGGACGCCTTAAGAAGCACCCGCCCAACAAGTGATTCGCAACAGACGCCGGAGTGAAGCAAGCGGTCAACTTGTGGCTACAGATATTGACAACATTTTTTTACGCCGGACTACATGACTGGATGCCATGCTAGGAAAAATAACTAAATTTAATTGGTGACTAACTGAAAGTCTGATGTGTGCCATCTGCT
>Ga0123357_10009579_pt1 | contig 12238 bp, 10 predicted proteins | sample TergutEmb28metaG_FD_89873 | JGI IMG/M metagenome (GOLD analysis project Ga0123357, IMG submission 89873) | Embiratermes neotenicus P4 segment gut microbial communities from Petit-Saut dam, French Guiana - Emb289 P4 | ecosystem: Host-associated > Arthropoda: Insects > Digestive system > Gut ...
ATTGTATTGCTTCTGAAATTAATTCTATGTGTTGTTCCAGGTTATTTTCTGTTGTTGTCCTAGTTGATAGGTACTTATCCAATTCCTCAGTTCCTCCTTCAATCTGTTCGTTATGTACCGTTTTCCACATCGCTTTAACTAGGTTTTGGTCAAATATGTGAAGTTTTTCCTCTTTTATTATAAACTTGTCCCCTGGTTTGTATAGTTAATGTTTTGTGTTTTAGCTCCTCCTCCTCTAATTGTGTATTGAGGTCTGAAAGGTTGTCTTCATTACTAATTTCCCATTCTCTGACTTTTGTTAGGAGGTTGTTGTTGTGTGTGTGTGTGTGTGTGAGCGCGCGCGCGCGCATGCTGTAAAATAGAGGCATACTGGTATTCAAAATCATGTGTTTACCTGTTCTGCAGAAGTCAGTCTGGTATGTAAAAATGAAAATCAGGTCATTTCATTTTTCTGTGGTCTACATTTGTAAGATTTAAAAAATCAATACTAACTTTCTTAACAGCAATTAAGTGTTGTGGAAGAACAGTATGTTAACACGTGTGTTACCATTTAGAAGAAGTCTGTTTCATTTTACTGCAGTACAGTACACTACAGTATAGTGCAGTGGAGGTCATTGCACCTTGCAACATTTTGTTCTATTTGACTCTGATCCACAACACACTGTCCCTTTTTTTAGTGACTCAACTGTGTGACTTACCCTTTGCCAAAAAGTCTTGTCCTAATAACCATTTGGAAGTCATCACTTTCAAGGCATGCATCTGCTTCTAGCGCCACCTGATGATGCACCCTCCATGCTAGGCCACTTGGAGGTTGCTGGAGACTTCGTGCTGAGAGTGGGATACATGTCCCCTGGTTCAAATCAAACACACGCACTGCTTTCACATATGGTGTCTGGTCTCCCAGCGTGAACTGTCTCAGTTCAAGGCTCTCTGTATAGAAATAAAATATATAAAATCATAACTGAAGGTGTCTCTGTGTGTGCCATCAAGGCATATGGGGAGTGGAGGTACAGTTTCAGACATTCTTAACCTATGAGCTTGGTGGAGGTCAATGGTCATTGCTACTCAAGTGCAAATACTTAGTGCTGCAACATTTAATATTTCCAAATATCTTCCTGTCATGGCACTTTGAAACCCACAAATATTTCCTACTTGAATTACTGTCTTATGGCCTTCAATACCAAGTGCAATTCACAAGCAATGTCAAATTATGACCAAACACAACGCAATACTACATTGTGTGGTATGACGACTACTTCCACCCATTGTCTCACAATGGAATAAAAATCACATTACCTGCCCCCATCATGTGGTCATATTTCAGTATAAGTAGACAGGGTTTTGGCAATTGTGCAGTTAAACTTTCTCGTTGACGAGAAAATCCCTAAACGTACATATTACAATGCCTGCATGGGTGCTAGCAGTGTTAACGATGGGTACAGCATTTTAATGGCAGGAAAAAATCTATTGTAAACACAACTACTATGTTTTTAGATACTATGTGTGATCTATATCATACCATAATGCTGAACCTTTGGGTTCCATAAATGCAGGGAATTTCTTGACTAGCTGAAAACTGGTTAGCTTCACAAGAAGGACTCTGCTCCATGCAGTGAGTGAGTGAGTAAGTCAGCCAGCCAGCCAGCAAGTCAGTAAGTAAGTAAGTAAGTAAGTAAGTAAGTAAGTAAGTAAGTAAGTAAGTAAGTAAATAAGTAAGTAAGTAAGTAAGTATACATGTAATAATTATGAAACATTCAATTTAATTTTACTTGTTTATTGCATTATTTTCAAACAGGCAGTAGCAGCCCCAGTTATTTCCAAATTCTTTACCTTAACACACTAATCACAGAGGCCTGTATTCAAAATATAATCATAATATTCTGCATTAATTATACAGTATAATTATAATATACATTAATAATAATGTCAGTAATAAATAATAATCATGGAAGACTCCATGACCTTATTTTGTTCTACAAAATTCCCCAAGGCAAGTGAAAGAATTTCTTCGAAACTGATAGACAATCTGGGCATGCGCCCTCGAAATGTTTTGCTATCCCTGATCTAGCCGGTCTCTCCACTTTATCGTGGTAAGATTGTGTGCTAATCGCCCCCAGAGCTATACCAGACGTACTGGGAAGGCCTTTAATGCTGAACTGGTCAAATGACAGGCATCAGGTGTAAGAGGCAGTTGGATGACAACTGTACAAATAAACTTATCTGGTGCAGTGCTCATGACACAGCCAGGAGGCATTTCCCTTACTGATAATCTACAGGGAAAATGAACACATTTTGATCGTCAGATTAAACCAAGTTGGTCAACGAAAAGTTGGAGATCGTTCTACAGCCCGCATGCAAGTGATACTCATGCACAATGTATGTATATGAACATGTCTCTGTGCCCTTGTTCTTCATATAAAGCAGGGGTTTCGATATCACAAAACTGTATTCTCCAAATGCCTACAGATCCTAAGGACCATAATATCAAGCCTAGACATGCCGAATTCACCAAGGTAATTACAACTCCTAGGACATTAGAATTTACAGTATTATAATTAAATCCTAAATTCAACCCGATGGTAAAACTGGAAACGGCAATAACCAACATACACCCTGACATAAAGGAGTATAAAATCTCCTTGCTTTCTGAACCTTTGGACTACATACTGAAAAATCAAACCATGCCTTTATTATTGTAGGAGATAGAAAACAGAATTTCGTTGATGTTTCCAGTTACCCCTTTCTCTCTGTGTATATGTGGGCATGTCACGGAAATAGGTGTCTTCACATCTCTCCAGCAATCCAAATCCACTGCTGTGACAGAAAGTTACTTACCCACAAAGGAAGGCTTAGCTTCATTCAGTGAGGGCTCTAACCATTCCTTCAGTATGGCAAATAGGCTTGGAGAGCTGAACACCCACCTACCAAAGAAGAAGCACATTTTGTCACAGAACAGCAATGATCTGAAGATGTAAGATGCACATAATTTCAAAACACCTCCTTTCTTCAAACTTAGCAAAAATTATGTTGTATCATAGTAGTAGTAGGCCCAATAATCATCATCATAATCCTCCTCCATGGATTAGGTCATTTGACCTGTTCCAGCATCGACGCGTTGCCATCGTTGCCTGGGGCATCTGCAATCCCTTCTTCCCTGGGGTTTGTCGGTGAGGGCGTATTTCGGGAGTCTGGTATTGTCCATTCTTTCAAGGTGGTTGATCCAGTTTTGTTTGTATTTGAGTCCCATGTCTTGTATTCCAGAGGTCTTTAGTTCTTGTCTTATGTCTTCACTTCTTAAATTGTCCAGTCTTGTGCATCCTGTAACACTTCTTAGAAAGTGCATCTCTGCAGCTTCTAGGCAAGTCATGTCTCTCTGCGTGGTTACCCATGTTTCGCTGCCATAGAGTAGTGATGGTCTAGCTACAATTTTATAAAATTTCATTTGTGTTTCTGTACAGGTTTTCTTTAAGTGTTTTCTAATAGTGCCGCATATTCCTTGGAATCTGTTTATTTTTTTCTCAAAATCTGGCTCACCATCTAAACTCAGTTCACATCCCAAATAATTAAATTGTTTTACTTGTTCTAATATTGATCCGTCTATTTCTATTTTAGAGCGCACTAGGTGTTTTCCTTTAAAAGCCATAATTTTTGTTTTGTCTGTAGATATTTTGAAGCTGTAGTCTTTGCTCATTTGGTTTAATAAATAGATAGATTTTTGGAGTTTGTCTTCAGAGTCTTGTATTATTACTTGGTCGTCTGCAAAGAGTAATGTGTTAAGGCAGATGTTTCTTTTAAGCTTTATACCAGTGTCAGCTTTGTGTTTCCAGTTTCTTACGAGACAGAGAAGTTTGGTCAGTACGTCAAAACCAGTTCTGAGGACCACCCAGTCTCGTATCTGTGGGTTTACTTTTTTAGTATCTCAATTATTGTTAACATTTACGGGAATTAAGTAGGGGGTACAGGAGAATTATTGAAAAAATACTACAAATCAGTAACTCTGCCTTGCATTATTAGTTATGGGTGCTGTATTTCCCATTACACATAAGACATAATAACAGAACCAGCTACCATATAAGCTGAAATAATAACTTCACACACAAATTTAAGAACAAAATCTTCTGCATGTAAAGGAACTGAAGAAAGAATATCAGTGTTTGTCTGGCAAAGAAATGCCTGACCAAGTGCATCATGGCCAGCTACATTCATATGCAAGAGAACGTGCTGCATACCTGTGGCACACAGAGAAGTATAAAACTTGTACACTCGTAAAATATGGAGTGTATATTTACCAAAGATTATTTACATTTTTCAGTGAATAATTTAAATTAATTTAAAGTTAACTTTTCAAGCATATGAAGAAATGTTTAGAACTACTTTGGATACTGCAATTCAGCTACATATTGTGGACTGCTTGACAACATACAGAGCAATCCTAAAGGAAACACACAAGCAAGCAAACACACGTTTCGAGTACATGTGCTCGAAACATGCAGAGGCTACGAAATAAACTTATTGTAAAACAAAAATTTTGTGCATCAAGTTGGTTAATTACTAAGATAAATATACTGAAATGCAAGGTCAGCAAAACATCCAAACACGAAGTTATGTGGCTGTATCTCATAAATGGAACATTATGTTGCTGCAATTCTTGCATGACCTCAAAGCCCATACACTACCATTTAGTGGCAGATTCACCATATACCTCACTTTGTTCAAGAGCTCATCCATGAAGACTGAGATAATCGTATGAAATTTTAATGGCCAACCTGGCACAGCAGCACAACCTCAACCTATTAAAAACATTCTGAGGATGTCAACCAATCAAAACCAAGAGCGCTTGATCAAATGGAAAAACAAATTTGAGATACAGTGCTTTTGTCATTGTTCCTTTTCATTTCTTAAGCAAACTGTTGTGTGTGTGTGTGTGTGTCTTCCAGGTTGCAAAATTGTGTGCAAAATTCTAGTGTGTGTGTTCAAATCTGGTGCTAAATGGTAGTGTATGGGCTTCAAAATGGTCCAAGAGTTGTAATATAGCATTCTGTTCAGGATATACAAATATCAACAACATGTAGTTACTGCAAATCACTTCGTAAAAAATGACTGAGGGTGGTGAGGTTGGGGGAATAACCTTCCAACTACAGTAGTTGTGATCTTCTGGCATACAGTAGGCAGGAAACTATGGTACAATAATTGCTGTATATGTCACCACCACCACACAATGCAACCAACATTATAGATACACTTTAAAGAATCACATGAAAGTTTATGGTTGGCTACATTTTTTGACATTAAATATGGTCATTATCGAACCTTACTACATTTCTGCAAACTAATATTAATATACAACTAATTTTGAATCACTTGCCTTAGATTTATTATAGACGTTCAATTTAAAATCCAAGCCTAAAACATTAAACATAGTTTCATTTTTTCACGTGAGCCTGGCCAAAGTGCAGAAATAGTCTTGGCCTCCCAGCTTTTAAGAGCGTGTTTACAGCATCACAATTTGAAAACCCATACAACTATATACAAGAGTAAAATGTCCTCCATGCCCATGCTGATGAAGGCATATGGAGGACGCAGAGGTAGCGGGATTCCAACTTGGCCAATCCAAGCCATTGCTGCAAAAATTTTATATCGATAGCTATGTTGTTTAAGGAAGATCTTCACACTGACTTGGGAAACTGTAATGGTTTCCTTCAGTTTCTCCAGGTAAAAGCTTGAATAGCATCCGAAATAATTCACGGCTGTAGCCTCCAAATATTACTTGACATCATTATTATCGTGACTTCGTTCGACTTATGCAGTCAAAACAATGTCATAGAACAATCTTGAAAATGGTGGCATGCGTAAATCACTCCATTGCAAATAAGGAGGTACGAAAGTTGGGTGGACCAAAAGGTGGGGATACGACACAGTGCTTAATCCTAAATGCAATGTCGATTTCCTTACCATCGGTTGAGGAGGAAGTTAAACCATTCAGCAGTCTCGGCGTGACTAAGGGCACGTTTCCGTCGAACTCGCAGCGTCTCATAGTTTACAGCAGCCTCTACCAGCCCCACAAAACTCGTTTTCCAGACCACAACAACCAGAGCCAACAGGAGCAAAAGCCATGCCAGGGACAATCCAGTGGTACCTAAAATCCAACTGCATACGATGCTCACGGCCATAAATATAAGCATCCAGCTCAACTGGGCATCCCGCTGCAAAAACAGAACATGTGGTCTGAATGTTTATATTTCCAAGAATTCAGAAAGTATCAGAAACAGCAGGGTTTACAACCGAGCCATGGAAAGCAAACCACACACATTGTTACAAACATTGCCCAGGTAATAACAATAAAATTTCTTAACATGTTAACACTCTATCCAAAACTTCTTGCTCCATCATATTTGAATTTAAAGCCACTAATAACAGCAGTATCCATATTATGGAGAGATTTTGCAATAGCGAGCAGCCATCCAGGTATAACACTCACTGCTACAAACACTACCGCCCAAATGAACAAAGAATTCTACTTGAGCATCACGATGCCTGGATCGATCAAGGATTGTCACTGTATCTAAGAGATGTAACTGCTAGGATCAACAAAAGCAGTAACCATGCCACTGACAGACCTGCCTGACTGATAATGTAACTGCACACCAAACAAATTTCCAGCAACAGCAATGATCAGTCTCCTGCTTGTGTATGACAGAACACCAAGGTTTTCAGGCAATGCCTTCTGAGGAACTGTAACATGGACATTAAAGTTGACAAACCACCTTGAATTTGCATGTGCAATGTGCAATACAAAACATGAAGACACTCGGGGTGGTGATGTTCTGGGTCCTGTGCTCTTCGCAATACAATGCATGAGAAAAAAGAGAAAGCTGTCATCGGCAACTCTACTGAACAGAATATGAGAAATACAAGTCTAAGAAAATTCTACTTCCTGCACTTGTTGTAAGAAAACCTGCTATCATGATCCCCAGATTCATACACAAAATACTACAGAAAGAAAAACAGACAAGACAAGTGATCTACATATAACATAATACTGAGGAGCATTTGTGCAACCATTCTTTCAGTGGAAAATTAATAAGTATTACATATTCTAAGTGTGTGTTTGTAGACTTAGATATCCAGCAGGCAATGCGCATTCGGCATATTGTCATCTGTGGCCTCTCCAGCTTTACCATATTTTTTTTAACTTTATCCCATAAACGGCACAATTTTCGAAAAGAAGTTATTGAACATAAAATGTGTGTTTTGATTTTCTCTACAAATTTTGTCTGAAACATGTCTCACTGTAAGAATAATTAGGCCAGATATGTTCAAGAATTCACATTGGCCTCCATATAAAGTACCCGTTATTCTTGTCAGATTACGGAAAGACAGATATGATGCAGCTAAGTGTCGCTTTTTGCAATTTTACGAATGCGCCTAAAAATGATACATCTTCCACAAATACGTGGGTATTGGTGTGAGTGGGTATGTGAGGTCTATGGTACACACAAACATTAATCATATCAACTTAAATAAGTGAAGTTCACACTAAACGTACAGTTCCGATTACTGGTTCAATGTGTAACACCTTTAACTACTGAAATATCTGCCGCCAATTAATAAAACTAGACAGACTTCATGACTAGTTGAGGACCTGTTAGCTTCCAAGGAAGGATTCTACTTCATGGAGTTAGTTAGTTTGTTAAACGGACTTCAAATGTACTGCAATGCAAACAACAACAACAACAACAACAACAACAACAATGTCGCGGTCACCGCCGCCGCCACCGCCACCGCCACTACTACCACCAAGACAATAAAATATACACCTACCCTTACAAGGTCTCTGGCAAGGCTACATTTTCAACACACTTTTCAAAGAGCAAACTTAAGTGATTCACACCCTTAAGGCATGATACCAACAATTCATACAAATTAACTGTGTGATTACCTGTGACTTCTGAGCTAAAGCTATCTCGTAATCATATTCGGTTTCTGCCAGTGATTCCATCTTGATGCATCGCTTGAGATTGAACTACATCTCCACACTCTGGTTCAGCCCTTACCGCCACGCCACAACTTAGACCTGAAAATATACAGGATTAAAAAGAATGAAGGAAGTCTGAACCCCCAACGCATGTCGACAAACAAGTAAAATATGCCAGTAAATTACAATCAACCATCGAGCTACAAATTCATATATAGTCATGCCCCCACATCCACTGATTCAGTATCCACACTTCCAGTTATCCGCGGTATAAATAAAAATCATAGCTACTTGTCCCACAATAAGTGTGCACCTGTCAACACTGCATGGCGTGTGCAGAGGTTGCAGATGGAGGAACGGCCTCCAATATGGAGGGTAGCTGCAAATACACTGAATAAGCAATTGCAGACAGACAACATGGGATGGTATTCGAGTTTGGGGGTTAGGGATGTGCTAACTACTCCTCATCGTAAAAAAATGCCATGTTACGAAACGTCCACAATTGCCTTGGGTTTGTACTGATCTTTTGGACAATCTAAGAAATGGAAATGGGAAATGAGATTTGGAATGTCGAATGTGAGGAGCCTGTATAGGTTAGGGTCATGACAGTAGCCAGGGAATTAGCGATGTATAAATTAGAGGTAGTGGGTATACAGGAGGTTGGGTGGGACAAAACAGGCATTGTAAGAGCAAGGGATTATATTTTATCTACGGAAAAGGGTACTAAATCATCAACTGGGAACAGAACTTATGTGCAACAGAATACTAACACCAGTTAAGACAGTAGAATCTGTTAGTGATAGGATGTCATATATAGTTCTGAGGGGTCACTGGTGTAATATCATTGTTCTGCATGAACATGCACCAACAAAGAAGAAAAGTGATGACTCAAAGGACAGATTTATGAGGAATTACGGCAGGTGTTCAATTTCCTAAGTACCATATGAAGATTAATGTTACGAGATTTTAATGCAAAACTGGGGACAGAGAATATTTTCAAACCGATGACTGGGAATGAGAGCCTACAACAGGATAATAATGATAATGGTGTAAGAATAGTAAACTATGCCACATCAAAAAATCTAATGGTTGAGATTACGATGTTCCCGCACAGAAACATTAATAAATACACCTGGACCTCTACTGATGGGAAGACTCACAATCAGATTGAACACATATTGAAAGACAAGAGTTGGCATTCAAGTATACTCAATGCATGATATTTTGGGGGGAAATGTTTGTCATATCGATCACTATCCGATGGTTGCAAAAGTTTGGGAAGCACAGGCAGTAAGTAAACAAATAGCACAGAAGCTTGATGAGGAGATTTAAACTCAAGAAGCTATGTGAGTTGAAGGTTGGGTAAGAGTAATAGATTAAGATATCAAACAGGTTTGCAGCTTTGGAAAGCATAAATGACAGAAAGGACATAAAAAATAGAGCTGGGGAAAAAATTAAAGAGAATCTCCAAACCTCGGTTAAAGAAAGTCTAGGTCTGCACGAATGGAAGCAGCATAAACCATGGCTTGATAGACTGTGCATGACTGTTATATCAAGGGAAGCATGCTAAGATCCAAACCAAAGCAACATAAATAACCTAAACAATATAAGACATGAAGGTAGTAACCATTTCAGGAACAAAACGAAGACATACTTGTAAGCTAAAACACATGATCTTGAAACCAACAGTAAGACGAAGAATATCACAGACTTGTATAAGAGAATAAATAACTTTAAGAAGGGTTACTAGCCTAGAACTAATACAATAATGGACAAAGTGAGTGATTGGTTACAGGCTCCCACAGTATTTGAGCTAGGTGGAGGAACCATGGAGTTAGGCACACTGCAACAGAGACAGCAGATCCACTAGTGCCTGAGCCCAGTGCCTTTGAGGTTGAGATGGCTAATGAAAAGCTAAAAAGGAACAAATCACCAGGTATTGATCAAATTCAAGTTGTACTGATTAATGCAGGAGTAAGGACAATTCGTTCTGAGATCAATAAAATTATTAACTATATTCGGAATAATGAGGAATTGCCGCATAAGTGGAAAGCGTTGAACAATGAAACTCTTTAGAGGAAGGGTGATAAACGGGACTGTAGTAATTATACAGGCACGTCACTTTTGTCAACTACATACAGCACTGCCGACTAGAAACATTACCGGCGGTCCATGGCCATAGTACTCTCAGGATTGCTGACAGTACAGCCAAAACACGTCTTTATAACCCATGGAATTTCAACAACGGCCGTTCTTGATCGCACAGAAAAATGATCTCTCTAAGCGACAACCATGTTAGTTCCGGACTTTCCCTACGATTTAAAGGCGAATAAAAGCAATTTTCTTAGGGTAGTCAAATCCCCTCACGTACTTTACCTGCCTACAGTCATCTGTAAAACCGATTTGGCCCAATTCTACTACGATAATGCAGCCTGTTCTCCGACAAGGTTGCTTATTCCGGCCTGAGAACAAAAGAATTCGAGAACACTCGAAATTCACTGGCTACTCTAAGAACAGAAATTATATTTAAATTACTTCGTATTTGCAAAAATTTACGGCACCTTTCAGTAGGTTTCACGAAACGTTCACTAACTGTCCTCACGACGCAATTTTTTGTGCATCTTTACGAAACAGCCACACACGATACGAATTTCGCTGTTTAGTCCAAATCAAATCTGTGACAAGCACAACTTATTCGATTTATGGAATGTGGTGGAAACAAGAGAGAAGCATGATCCAGTTTAGCAACAACAGCATACGAATTGCCACAGAATACAGAAGTTCCGTTAAAACCACTGCATAACAAATTTAGGTGGCCAAATAAGGAGCCTAGGGATTGCTTAAAGGATGTTTACATTAGATTACTGAGCACCAGTGGCTTTATGATTGGTATTCTCCCCTTTTGTTTGTTTGTTTTTGGCGCGACAGCCCCCTGTAGGCCAGCGTCTCCTCATTCACGAGGTTTCTAGTTCACACATAACAACGCACAACAGTCGGTAGGTATCCTCTGGACAAGTGATCAGCTCGTCGTAGAGCCCTCTACCTGACAACACACAACACTCACAACACCCATGCCCCCGGTGGGATTCGAACCCACAATCTCAGCAGGCACGCGGCCGCAGACCAACCGCGCGGCCACGGGGACCGGCGGTACTCTCTCCTACGTTAGTGAAATTTGTGCAACCTTCTCTTTTCCTTTTGAAATTCGGACGTAGCGCCTGCTGCCGTGAATAAACCCAACAAGTCCGACGCACCAAGAGCCTTGCAACCTTTGCACCTGAGAACGGAAACACGGTTACAGCTCCCGATACTTATGTTTGGAAAGCTGAACGATGGACAAGTTCAAAAGGTGGTACTTCTAAACGCCATTAACCATCGTCGGATTTTACTCCGAACAATTTATCAGTTATGCATGTTTTATAAACACGTCTCAATTTTTTACGGTGGGTTTCATAACGACATAAAATGTAACACCCTCACCTAGCGCCGACTGTCTTATGTCAAATCGGAAACAAGATCCTGCTTTGAAGTTGGGAGCAGAAATATTCCTCTTCCTATATTTGATGGACATTGTGACCTTTGTATTCTACCTTACGTGTTCATACAGCAGATGGCATTTTCATTGTTTGGTTTATTATTTAAATTATAATTAAAGAACAATCTTTTCGCTACAAATACACTAAAGCGAACTGAAAAAAAAAAAGCTTGTCAGTAAAAGTAATTAAATGCTGACTAGCGAGTATTCTTGCGAGTACTGACATCCCGGCAGTCTAAGCTTACGCGGCCACTAAACGATAATATATTATCGCTCGTTATTTTTCCCTTGAATTAATATTGTGCAACACGTTTCTCCCTAGAAATATTTCATTTTTCCCGTCAGTCAGGATGAGTAAACGCGTTAAGTGATACTGGTGCCGCTTGTTTGGCCACTGAACTAGCCTTGTGTTTAAAAAAAGCAAATGGCAGCTGGACCAAAGAATGCTGCACACGAAGACCACAATATACGAAATTCTTATGAGAGACTTCAGAATGAGAGCCAAATTCCCCCCACCCGGATGGCTCATGACTGGATGAGCTACTCAAGATGTTCGACCCCTACATTCGCTGAAACGAATACTAATATACTCCTTGTCAGCGTGTCCACTTACTTACTTACTCCATGGTGCAGAGTCCTTCTTGAGAAGCTAACTGGTCTGCAGCTAGTCAAGAAATTCCCCGCATTTCACGGAACCCGAAGGTTCATTACCGCACTCACAAGCGTCC
>Ga0123357_10009580_pt1 | contig 12236 bp, 8 predicted proteins | sample TergutEmb28metaG_FD_89873 | JGI IMG/M metagenome (GOLD analysis project Ga0123357, IMG submission 89873) | Embiratermes neotenicus P4 segment gut microbial communities from Petit-Saut dam, French Guiana - Emb289 P4 | ecosystem: Host-associated > Arthropoda: Insects > Digestive system > Gut ...
ATATTTGGACCTAGGAGGGACGAGGTAACGGGGGAATGGAGGAGATTGCATAACGAGGAGCTAAATGATCTGTACTCCTCACCCAATATTGTGTGGGTGATAAAAATCGAGAAGAATTAGATGGGCTGGGCATGTGGCGCGTATGGGTGAGAAGAGGGGGGTATATAGGGTCTTGGTGGGGAAACCGGAGGGAAGGATACCACTGGGGAGACCTAGGCATAGATGGGTGGATAATATTAGGATGTATCTCCAGGTGGTGGGATGTGGGTATATGGACTGGATTGAGCTGGCCCAGGATAGGGACAGGTGGCGGACGCTTGTGAGTGGGGTAATGAAACTTTGGGTTCCATGAAATGCGGAGAATTTCTTGACTAGGTGCAAACCAGTTAGTTTCTCAAGAAGGACTCTGCACCATGGAGTGAGTAAGTAAGTAAGTAAGTAAGTCAGGCCTAGTCATCTTGTTTTTTAAGTTCATCTCAGACTTCCAACATTTATTTTCCACCATTCCAATATACTAGTCATCAGCCAATTTTGGTGGCTGATTTCGGCTGAAGGCTAAATTGTTTAGAATGTCTACCAATGTCTACAAAATCTTTTTTTAAATTTCGATTTGGGTGCACATCTGCTTGGGTGAGTAATACTGGCATGGTTCATAAATAAAAAAAAAAAGTAAATCAGTCCCATTACAGGCCAGAGGTGCCCAGAGGGTCCCAGGAAGTTAAGGTTCCCAGATTACGTGACAATGGCCCAGGATGGTGGTAAGGTTGTCAGTCTTACACACCAGCCGCTTTTACCACGAGGAAATACTCCCGGTACTCATTTCTGTTAGAAGCTGAGTCGATCCCAGGGCCATAGCGCGATCAGAAGGATTTTGTCAATGAAAAATTCCTGTGTCACCATCTGGAATCGAGCCAGCTACCTTTCGATTTGTAGCACAGCACCTTAACCACTGTGCTACCGCAGTCCCCCGTGGCGTGGTTCATACCGCCTTGAATTCTATAACTTAGTATCACTTAGCGCCCAAGTATTCTTTTCTTACTGGCGCTAAGGAACTATGAGTACTGAATGTAGTAAAATTAAAATTCTCCTTCTTGAGTTATTAGCAGTTGATCCATAGTGATATTTTACTACTGCCGAATTTAGTACAATCTAATGTCTTTCTTTCTGACTTACTAGATTTGAGTTCAGCAAGTTTCTAAGTTAACTCCCCCAACCCTCTCTCATGAACACAGTCTACTGCTCCTGCCAACAAGTCATCTTGCCTGATGGCACAACAGTTCCTTAAATGTTATGTCTTTCATTAATAAAGTGACACTCTTGTGAACATAGCAATGAACATGCAGGTTAAACAGAAGGAAGACAATTTCTTGAGTGATTATTAGCTTCTTATCTAGAATTTGCTCCATGGAGGAAGTTCAAATCAATCACAGTGAAACCTGCCTACAAAGGAACAACAAGAGATCAAATTTTTCCCATTGTAGGCAGTTCTGTTGAAAGCAGGTACTTGTAGGTTAAAGGGACAGCAGACTGTGAAAAGTTTTTGCTGAAGACAGGATTCTGTTACATGCAGGTTCTATTGAAGACAAGTGTCACTGTAGTAAGTCTGTGACTGGCTTCTTACTGCAGAGGGTCAGGTTTAATTCCAGGGTGGTCCATTTGGGATTTGTGGTGAACAAAATGACAGTGGAGAAGGGTTTCCTCTGAGCATTTCAGTTCTCTAGGCAATTATCATCTCACCACTGCTCCATAGACCCACCTGGCATGACAGTACCAACATACTGCCTTCACCTCTGCTATAACACACATACATACGTACAATAGAATTCCTTTAACCTGGCAACCACAGGAACCGACAGATGACGGATTATCAAATTATTCCAGACTATCAGATGGTACCCTATAGTGACCTAAGTCCTTATAGGTAATATTTTGACACTGCTCCTACATACAAGCTACACAACTAATCAGATGAGTATTCCCATTTTGATCATCTCTTTCACCTTCAGGCATAGGACCAGGAGACTGTGGATCAGGACCCTTCAGAGCTGAAGACCTTGACGGAATGGGAGACACGGCATCAGGAGATGTCACAGTGGTCAAGTAAAGATATTATTGGAGGATTTCCAGACTTCAGAATACTCTGCTCAACTGCTGAAGTAACAGGATTTATAAAATATCAGCTTCTGTATTAAGGTAATTCCACTGTGCATATAAAGTCTGGGATGTCTGAGGGAGCAGAAAAGCTACCAAAGATATACAACATAGCTTTTATTATGATCTGAATATAAACCTATAGCTCAATGTGTTACATCTTTACACATGGAATTACCGAAAGAAGAGTGCCACTAGCACAGACCATGAAGTTCATGGCTGGTCCTTTGAACAAACACATTACATGTGTTCACAGTGCTTTCAAGAGCATTCAGCATCTAATTTTTCTAGGATAACAAAACAAACTGTAACCTTAATAAGAGAGTACAAAATATACAGTTCACACAAACGTGCCCACACACATCTTACAATCCATTCACTTCAGTGTCTCAGAACTGATACAGCAGCTCTCAACCCCCTAAAACTTGCCACATTAGCACCTCCATCTTACCTGCATAAAATCTCTCCCACTTTGATGCAGTCTGTACTATATAGCATTCATGCTGGTTTCACTTCATAACAAAGACTCCCAAAAATGAGGTAATGTTTCAGTGTATTTATCTTCATTCTGGTCTCACTCTGTAGGACAATTACTAACATTTGAACGTGCTTATCTATTATCATGTACATTCTTTCATCTTATGTTTTGAGTTCATTACTGTGTCTGCTCAAATGTAATGCATTTTAGTTCTGTTCAAAATGCCTTCTGACGAACCATCCATTCATCATATTCACTGAGGTACAGTTCTATTACACTAACGGCACTGAGAATAGTTAATTCTGTTCTATGCTGTAACATTAATGAAACCTAAAGTTGTAATTAGGAAGTGCAAATGAAATTTACCTTGTAACTGATCAATTTGTATTCCACAATGCAGAAGCATTAAAAGTTAACAGTACAAAATTTTCTATGAAAGGGAAACATGTAAAAATGTCAACAAAACACATCTGTAAATGCGTAATGCACTGGTTGTTGTTGTGTTGTCTGTTTACATAATATTCAGTCAATTTAGTACAACTGACGTCTATACACTTAAATTTAACCTTTCAAAATTAGCACATACATTATTATATTTGGCAGGAATGTATTAAATTCAGACAACTACAGCATACAGCCATCAGAATGAAGGGCTCACATTTTGTTCACTGTAGTGACAACAAACTGGACACTGCCACTGACAAGTAAACACATTAAATATTGCTAAATCAGTAAGAAAAGTTTATTAAGTCTCCATCAGCAGGTTTATACTTAATGCAAGTGTCCATAAAGTCTTTATCTAATTAACTGAAATATTTGCAGCTTTGGAGCCAAGACACTTCATCCAGTATAGTAACTATACTAGTGGCTCAAAAACAGAGGCGTTGGGATTCAGTTCTGGGCAGAGGTAAGAGTTTCTTCTCTTCTCCAAAGCATGCAAACTGGTTTCTGCAGCCCACAAAACTTCATATTCAGTAGGTTCCAGCAGCACTTTAGCAACCAGGGCAGAGGAACCAACAACTCACACCCACATATACCAAACTTACAAATTCGTTTATCTCTGCACACATCCCCCATATTCCTTAATGGTGTGGTTCTTAATGAATTACAGAGACAATTTCACTAGCAAAATTCACATTTGGCATGACACAGTTGATACTGAATATACCAAAACATGCGAAAGCAGTACTGTTTCAAATCCAAGGGTGAAATTAGAGAAGAGTCTAAAAGGAATGCCACAAGCATGGACTACATAAATGACAGATCAGTTTATGATCTGAATTACAACAAAATATGTAAGGAGTCTCTGGACATTCCATATGCACTGTAATGATTTATCATTTAAGATTTGTAACATATACTCCTTGATGGTTAACTCCACCTTGTAAAAGGCGTGTTTAGCCAGGTGGCAGAGCTTGTGCACACCAGTGAACTCGAAACAAATGCCAGTGGCAGACTAGAAGGTGGGTAAGGTCACCCATGCCAGACAGATTTTGAGCAAGGTGTCAGCCAAAGAGACACCGTGGCCCCCCATAGTGGGGGGTTATGCATGGGACTAACATCCTCACCTCATAAAACCTCCACTCTCTCAAAATGGGACGGTTATGGCGTGAGAACAGCTTGAAGCACCACAGAGGAAGCAACAGGGTTATTACTTTCATTTTTGTGGGAGGTGACTCTTCCCATCCCAACCACCACTGACATGTGTCACCAGTTGTCCTCCAATTGAATAACCCCAAGCTATCAACTACGGAACCATACGTACAGGCACACAATTTCAACAGGGCAGCAAATTTAAAGTGTCTAAGAGCTGTTACTTCAGTAACCCACGTGAAATGTGTGTGTAAGCCTCAATATACAACAATGAAACCACAGCCTGTAATGGGATCTGGTCAGGCAATGCCTAGATGATAACTACACAAAATTTCTTTCTCTCACTTCAGTTTCACTGCACAAGAACTTCAAAATACAGAACCACTCATACTTACTATAAAACATTTAACAAAATGCAACTTGTAACATAATTAATTAAACATGTATCAATAAGACCAACAGTAAATATTTCATGATGAATTACTAAAGGTGATATTTAAATTAATATATTCAATAAATTAAAATCACAGTACAATCCGAACTAAAAAGACTCAAAATGTCCTCCTAAATTACACAAGCCTGTGTTTACTTTACTTAATAATTTTAAACCGTTTTTGCCCAGTCTGTTTCTGTATTTTCAGAACTGGTCAAGAATGGACATGAAACTTAATTCTACATTAAATGACAGAAAATTCGCAACTTTCCTGATTTCACATGTACTACTATACTTTACACATTATCGTTGTACATGGAGTAGTAATGCAATAAGGTTAAGAATTTAGTTACATAAATTGTAATAAAATGTGGAGTGTGTTAGGGAAACCGAAATACAGTGAAACCAACATTTAAGGTTACTTTGGGCATCAGTTTTTTTAAACAAGAAACTGCAGAAGATATTAAATGGAGGGAATTTTAGAAGTAACACCAAATCAATAAATGTTAAATGGGGGTTCAAATGCATACTATGTAACCGACCTATTTTACAGAAGAAATAATGTCTGATGATCCTAAATCACTTAAAGTTATGTAACAAGTAACATGAGGGAGATCCATGTTAGTAGATTCAGTTTTCTGCTGCAATCATTTTTGACTTTTCTCCTGTGATGCGAGTTTCCACGCATCTGTTTTCCACCCCACAACCAGTGCACAACGTTTAGGGTGTACACTGTGGTCCAGTCTTAGGTGACACTATCTTGTTTTGTTGTATCAAACAAGTGTTTATTTACTTTCCAAACAACAATTACATAAATCTTGTTTATTGATTTACATGTTCGGCTGTATTTCAGCCATCATCAGGTTGAAATACTGTTTCACAAAAATAGTACAAGTGGAGAAGCCTCTCCTGACAAGATAATGTAAAGCTAAACACAAAAATTATGAGTATATATATATATATATATATATATATATATACTGATGCACGATACCATACTAATGAATACAGACTGCACAAGCTTTGCCACTATATATTTAATGTTTTTATTATTATATTTATATCACTGTATACATATTTACTTCACAACACTTGAATATTCCTCTAAAGTGTAGCAACATATTCCATCTATTATTGACTTTAAAGCTGCTATTTTTCCACATTCAGCATAATAATCACAAATTTTACCATAACCTTATAACCACTGTATGTGAGGACAAGCCTCTCCCTTTTTACTCTTTTTGTAAACCAGTATTTGTACCTGATGATGAGTGAAACAGATAGCTGAAACATGTAGTATAATTGAATAGAAGTCAATATACAAGACCTATATAATCGTGTTGTATGGAGAGTAAAATAAACACCTGTGGTCCAGTGTTTTTCAGCTACCAACATCAAAACTGGAAGAAAATACTGACAGGCTTTAGGGTATGAATGAATTAATATTGAAGCAGAAGATATACATACATGGTTCTCCTCATCATAAGTTATGCGATGTAATTTTGAAATGATCGACTCCTTACTGTTTACACTATCAGTCTGGTCTTCAAATATGATGTCAATTTGTGTACATAACATTACTTATATTAATATCAATGTAATGGTGTTGCTTCAAGGCAAAGTAATTTTTAAACACACATGTGCAGACACACACACACATACACACATGCACACAGAATACTTAACCATCTCCTGGTCCCATTTTGTAACATTTATACCCAGGATTCAGCTTCTCATTCTCATCAGCCGATGGTTAGCCTTCAGAAAATACAACAAAGCTTAATCTTATGAAGTCAATAACAACAGAGAGTGAGATCAATTCAATTCAAAACAGCCTTTAACTTCTCCAGGAAGAACTCCATAAACTTTAAAAAAAATCTGGACTCAGTAGGAATTTCACTACTTTTCTTGCACATTTTACTTTCACAATTCAAAGGAAATAACAACAAGCATCAATGTTCTCTGTAACAAGAAAAATACTGGATCTCAGCAAGATACTTGCAACATACGATTTCAAAATCCTGACCACACAAATTTAATTACAAACTGTAGTTCAAAGACTACTGTCCTTTGGCATATGACGCAGTGTAGTTTACCATTTTTTCAGAGCAGCCTGCAGCCTCCATCGCCATCTTTCATAAAGACAAAGACACCAAGTCCCTCTAAAATGTTGGTACATATCTACCAAACTACACAGCGCTACATCCCACAAACAGCAGTCTTCAACAGTCACTACTATGACAGCCTGAATCTCATACCATTAATTCATTACATCACAGTATTAGCCAGCAAGTCAGACAGGTACAAACTGCTGAATCACATACTTCAGTAAGTGCTATGGTCAAGAGATGATTAGGTGAAAAAAGTCATTAAACTGAGAACCCCAGGTTGAGAACCGCTGCTCTATTTAAAACTTCTCTGAGAAATTATGAAAACACAAGCAGGCCCACTGACATAAAATTCATAGCCAAAACACACAAAGTGAATGTTAATATGAAACTGGAAAACATTGTCAGGTCACAGAGTACCTCGAGATTCAATATGGACACTGACCTCAGCCTTATACTCTTTTGTTCATATTAAGAAAATAAAAACTGAATATGTATACTGACCCTGTATGAAAATTTTAATACTGTCTGAGTATAATGATAAAAAGAGGCATGTAAGTTATCACGCCATGTTGATTGTCTTGCAGCCATCACTACCAGCAGTGTTAGAAACTTGCCGGTATAATCTGCTTCTCTGTGTACAGGGGGCCAGTGGGATTCTGCACAACATAGTGTGTGAGTCGTGTTGGCAAACACCCAGCATTAAGCTGGTAGAACTCAACCAGCTGCAGGAGGTCATAGAATTTGGTCACGCCACTGTCCAGAGAATAACAAACTGAATCTCGCAGTGGGTCGAGCACCTGCAGAAAAACAAAATGGCAAAATGGACATTCTTGTCTCCTCTTGCTGAAGAAACATTGTCAGTGTCAATGATAGGTGGCTGAATATGGAGTATTTATGGAATGATAACTGAGAAGGAACAGCATGTCCCACTGCCACTTTATTCACCACAAATTTCACATGTACAGCACCATAATCCATATCCACTGAGATTTGTGGTGTACAAAGTGGTATTAGGACAGGCTACAACTGCAAGTACAAAAATACTTCCATAACATGGCCTTCTGGGTTAGAACACTTTGTAATCTGGTAGGTGGAGAGAATGTAATCTTCAATATCATGGAAACCCCAGATTTTTCAATGCATGTACCCTCCATGGGGCACAAGGTAAAGACAGAAGTACAGGTATATCTGTGCTTTATGAAGCACCATGTTATAAAGGCATATGGGCAATAAAGTTATAGCATCATGGTTTAACCTCAGTACTGGGCGGTGGTAAACAGTTGACTTCATATCCCAGCCACTATATAGGAGACTAAGCAAGTTTTGTGGTTAGTGTGGACAATTTGAAGAGGGGGAAAATTCTAGCCACTGCTGACAGTCAAAGCACAAATCTCTGGTTCTCCAGCCCAATCACTATACCAACTGAACTATCATCAAAGGCAACTCTCAAAATAAGACTACTGGACTACATCCCTGTACATAAAAGGCTAAAGCTGGCCCTCGTGTCAGTATACTGCCATTACACATGTTATCTAATAGTTACGAATTAGAGCAGTTAAAGTTACACTGCAGTCAATATTACAGTGACCGTGTTAGCAAAACCATTCATGGTATAATAATATTTCACCCAGTTCATGATCTTAGTACAAATGTATTTCTCTTTTTTCAGAACTTTCCAAGTTGTTGACGTTAGGTATTTTTGAGCAAGTTTATTTTTATTAATTACCTGTTGACATTTATGTTAGGGGTGTGATAACCCAGAAGACCACAAAATAATTCTTTACTGTCATGAAACCTCAAATTTTAATATTAAAAAAAATACAGCAGTTCTGACCCTAGTGATCAGGCCTCAGACATCTGCATTAAATTTACTCACATAAAAACAATAAAGCGGCAAACAGATTAATAAAATTAATTACACACAAGTGAGATGTAGGATAAACTGGAAAAAAAATGAAAAGTAAATGTGGGAAGATTATTATTATGGATTTTTGAAACATGTCTAAACAGAAACCACTTGGCCACCTGTATTTAAGCCAGCCATTAATCTGACTCTTCTCTCTCAAATGGCTGGCCAGTAACAACATTACACTGTCATTCTTCTATGCCATTAAAGTAATTTATCTCTGACAGTAATTAGCAGTTTGCTTTCACAATAGAAGGAAATGCCACATTATAACATGCTGTAGGAGTTTTATAGATGTGAGGAAAAGAATTCTAAATTGGTTTCATGGAACTTGGTATAAAGGTCATGTCACCATCTACTGCCTGGACAAAGGCAGGGATGCAGATATTTTCCAAAAAACTGGAGGAGCCACCTCAAAATCCTAGATGCCAGAAGGTTAACATCAAGTTCCATACTGTGGATCCATAAATATTAGATGCCATCATACAAAATTTAGTTGCCCAGATTACTTGGCACTCACATTGTGTGTAACCATAGACAAAAGTTAATATGGGTTCTACAGGCTGGACAAAGCGTTTTCAATTGTTCGTATTACACATTAGTAACAACATGCAATACAGCTATTCATGTTATGTACATACTACATTAATACATATGTTCAAATGGTGGGATTTTGTAAACACACCAGCAAAATATTAAGTTCCATAGAAGTAGGAAATTTGTTGTCTTGCCAATGATTTAGTCCCCTTTGAAACTGTACCCCAAATGGCTCTATTATACCGGCCACAAACACCAGACGAATGTTAAGCAGTAGTCGGGGGACAGTAATCTTCAGGGGAGAACCACAGTGCTTGGAGAAAATACTGCTCCAGTGCCAATTTTTCCAGAGTAAATTCCATATGGACTGCACACAAAATAATCTGGGTGTCTGCTGTGAGAAGCCAGTGACACTGCCTGAACTACTGATAGCCAACCAATCAACTAACTATAAAGTACTATGTAGTTTGTTGGTCTGCTGAGCAAGCAGAACAACTAAACATGTACTTACAGGCTGTATCTGTGAATGCAGCACTTTACCACTGCATCTGAAAGTCAGCACAAAGGACCCAGGACTGCTGCGACTTTCTCGCACAAGGAACACCCTAGAGAACAGAAAGTGGTACCAAAACGTTAGTAATGTAAATATTCACATAACACAAAACAAAACTGTCAACTAATACTTGAGAATTTCCTCCCAAATCTCAAGACTTTATGTAATGTTAGTGCACTTACAGGTATGTTAGGTTAATGGTGGTCAGTTATGACTGCACAGACAATACCTAACAAAAATGAATTTGCCTAGTGCTACTAGTTAGCAATGACACCATGAGACACTACAGTTAGCCATGCTGTACTTTGCATGTAGCTTGCACAAGCTCCAATGTAATGATTTTGGTGGATTTTACATAACACACCTCTTTGGTAAACCGAGATGACTTTTGTGTATGATGTGATGTAGGTGTACATAAAGGTGAAGTATTACACATATATTAGAGTTCCCCAGATAATTACCAATATCTATGTGACACGTTTCAACCATACAGTTTCTTTGTTGGGTTATGTGTTGTGAGTAACAGCGGGTGTAATGATGGCCACTACCTTCCAATGACCAGCAGCACTGTCCCCACATTTGTTAAAAATAGGAAATGCATTACTTTCATTGCATCTGCATTCAATGCTTTTGAGTACACCCTCAAACAGAAAAACAATTACTGAAAAGACAGCATGGACAAAAGCAACACTGTAATTAGCCATGAAAGTTGTTCCAGATGACAAGAAAATCTGAAAACTATCTGAAAATATCTGAAAAGTATCTGAAGTTTTCAATATACCTTCCAACACATTATAAGAAAGGACTTATGAAAGCAGTTTGGATGATCCATAATTACAGATGAACTCTGCATTTGCATTAGAGTAAGCAGAAAATATTACAGAAAATGTCACATTTTTAGCTGAAATGCTCCATGGGTTGAAACCAGTGCAGGTGTGTCGCATAGCCTTCACTCAGCAGGAAATGTTTAATAACACATAACTTCAACAAAGTTGTACAGCAGGAAGGGAGTGGTTATTCACCTTCCTAAATTGAAGCCTGAGTGTTAAGTACAAGGAAACCGGCAGTCATAAGTGTCTATAGGATGAACATGAATTTTCATCGAAGCATACAGATGAGTTTGGGATATTGACCATCTAGGTATCAGAAGTTACTCTACAGTTGAGGGGTCAGAAGATTTCATCCTGCCACAAGCTGAGAAGGAGCGAAGACTAACAGTGTCAATTGTGCAGTGACACCAGACAGCACTCTTGTTTACCCAGTATTCATATTTCCTCAATAAAAGATGACTCCATGCCACAAGGGATCAAAAAAGAAAAATAAGAGTAAGGAAAAAAAGGAGTCCCTTCAGCAAAATCTACAACTGTTCTATGACTGGGTGAATTTGATGAGGTATTTTTCCATCTTCTTACAAATTCTTGAGAACTGGAGTGTCATAACAGCCACATAAGTCTGCTCTCCTAACATTCTAATGGACGAAAAGGCACTGTGAATATCTGCATTCTGCCTCCCTTTCCACACAGCCTTAAAACCCTTGGTTTGTCACATTCTATGGATGTCTGAACTCTCCCTTTTAAAGGGAATGTGATCTGTTTATGTAGATCAGCACATGATGAAGACCTGCTGTGATTTGGCTGAGTTGTGCAATAAAGCACATTCCCAAACAGCCTCAACAGAAAAAGGAATTTCTCGGCTTGAAGTCACTGGAATTTACCCCTTAAACCTCAACATATTTTCAGCAGTTTTCTGGCCCCAGCAATGTTGCAGAACATTATAATGGAATTTCTGCTGCAGAGAGGTCAGTTATATCAATGACCAATACAGAAACCTGAGGCATTAAGCATCAGTTTCAGACAGTTAAGTTACTTAGCATAGTTCTCTCAGATTTAATACCTCAGGGATATGCAGTTTCATTCCCTAATACCAGCTCACTGACAATGGTGACAGAAGCTGTTTCTTAATTACTGGAGCTTACAGACCAATATAAATGAGCAACAGACAACACCTCTTAGACATTCTCACCAGAATACCACAGAAGAAACGTTTATAAGACACAAATAAGAAGACAGAGAGGAGAAAAACAGTTTCTAGATAAATGCAAACCAAGGATGGAAACGTGGAACAAAAGTAAAGGCCCACAAACGGAAGGTGAAGAGGTAGTTGGATGTTAAGTTGAAAACGACAGCGAGAGAAAGGAACAAAATCATGTTACTGCAATAATGATGATAATCTTGAAGCAACAAATTAAAAATACTTCTGTCATGACAGAGTTATAAAAGAAGCATTATATTGCGGAAGAAATTAAGAGCAGATTGAAGTCAGGAAATGCTTGCTATCATTCGGTGCAGAATCTTTTGTCTTCTAGGTTGCGATCTAAAAATTTAAAGATCAAGATATATAGAACTGTAATTTTGCCTGTTGTTTTGTATGGGTGTGAAACTTGGTCGTTGACACTGCGGGAGGAAAGGAAGCTG
>Ga0123357_10009581_pt1 | contig 12234 bp, 10 predicted proteins | sample TergutEmb28metaG_FD_89873 | JGI IMG/M metagenome (GOLD analysis project Ga0123357, IMG submission 89873) | Embiratermes neotenicus P4 segment gut microbial communities from Petit-Saut dam, French Guiana - Emb289 P4 | ecosystem: Host-associated > Arthropoda: Insects > Digestive system > Gut ...
CCGAAACATGTTGCAGATTTTAACAGTAATATAATATCTTTTAGTGTATTTTAATAATAAAACATTGTGCAATAAGCTGGATATTCAAAATAATATTTAATATTGCACGGTATAATAATGAAATTTGGTCTTTTATGTTCAGGCATATGGGCAGGCAGAGGGTGTTCAATTTTATGGTGCTGAGGAGAGTATTTGGATGAAGGAGGAAGGAGTGACAGGAGGCTTTTGAAAATGAAATACTGATGACCTTTGTGATTCACAGTTTCTGTGAAATATTAGGGTGATCAAATCAGTGACATGGGTGGGAAATATAGTGCATTTAGTGATATGGTGGAGAAACCTAAAGGATGGAGGTCGGCTGAAAGATATATGCAGAGATGGGAGGATAGCATTAGAGTGTTTCTGGAAGATACAGGATGGAAAGGCATGGATGGGAGTAGTTTGGCTAAGAATAGGGACCAGCAGTAGCCTCCTGTGACCATTGTAGTTAATCGTCAGTTGCTGTAAAATGAGAGGAATTTTTGGCTAGCTGAACACTGCTACCTTCTCAAGGTCTATGCTCCATGGCCTTTTTTTCCTGTGTTACTGTGGCCAAATCCGAGCCATGGCCTCATAATTTTCAAGGTCTATAGATGACACAGCAATGCACCACAGTTGGTAGGACTTCCTTGAGTGAGTGATCAGATCATTGCAGAGACCACTACTTGACAACACACAACACTCGCAACAGACTTCCATGCCTCCAGTGGGACTTGAACCGACAGTCTCAGCAGACTTATGCCTTAGACCGTGCGGCCACTGGGACCAGTTAACCACATAATACTGTGTAATTATGTGGTGCTTGATAAGCATGGGGACAACTTCGTGTTGTTTTCCTTTATGAGAGAATATAATTTTTTGTTTAAGGTAATTGCTATCGTGAACTGAAGAAGAAGAAGAAGCATTTCACTGATACCATGTAGGCTGTCTAAAGTGATATGCTCTGACTTCTGTCAGGAGGTGCTTGGTTTGAATCTCGACTCAGATACTAAATTTCCTAAGTAACGTTTGCTGGGATAGTGTTTTGGAATAGAGTGTGGTTGCATTTTGTCCATTCGTTCAACTGTTTCTTGCTGGGGTTGGACGTGTATATTTTATAGTGTACCCTTCATATGACACATAAGTTTATTTGAACAAAAGAAGATAAAATTATGAAATAAAACAGATATTGTGCTGCATTTACTGTGTGTGTGTGTATTTGTGTTGCCTAAATATATGAAATAACGTTTTTGAGTTTCAATCCTATTTGTGTCCTGTATATGTATAAATCAATAAATAAATAAATAAATATATATATATATATATATATATATAGGACTGTTGTAAGGAAGGATCAAAATTCACTGAATGTCATACTGTTGAGTGGTAAATAGTTGCTGTAGATGATTTTAAATCTAAATTTTAAATTTATGAACCATCCAGTTCATCAACACTGTTATTATTTACTACAGCAAAACCTATAATAATTCGATGCAGAAACCTGCTTGAAAAAGGCAGTTGGATATGTTTTAAATCTGAAGTATTGTGTCTGATGTGAATACAATATATTCTGCTGTTGAGTATTAACTTTAACTGGATTCTTACTGCAGGTGATTTAAGTGTTGCTGTATTACTCTCATATTCCTAGTTATTGCTGCTATCCCCAAAGTACATTCCTGAAGACTTGTAAATTAGGCTATTAGGAATGTGTGATACAGTCTATGTATGATAGTCATTATTATCATTTTGAAGTATGACTTGTTTCACTGACTCTTTTCATTTTAAATTTATAAGTTTCAATTTCGGTGTTTTAAAACTAGTCTCTGTATAAATAACATGCATGGATGCCCCTGACATATGTTTTGTTTATGTTGGTATTAGTGCAGTGTTCGTGGCATACAGGAATTTTTATTGTTCTCTAAATGTGTCCTCAACTTAGTTGTTTTTTACATTTGGAAATACAGTATTACTGAGGTTGTGTATTTTATGCAAAGCTTGATATCTTTTGGGCAGAATCCAAAGATTGAAGATTACTACCGGAAAACAAACAGCTCCTGGGACTGTTTAATTTTAGGAGATCTGTATGAACAGTGCAGCAGAGTAAACTAATGTGACCGGAACACTTGGCACAAAGGCAGGCTAACTCTTTGACATGGGATTTACATAGTTGGTAAAACACTTGTGTAGAATGCAGCATGTAAAGCAGTTTGTTGTGTTGTTTCTGGTTTTTAGACCTTTTAAAGCTGTGTATTCGGATATGTGAAGGCATGTATGAAAACACCACTCGAAATTCATTTTATTTATTTAGTTAACAATAATATTTACTGCATTTTTAAGACATGCTGCATAATCTGCCATTTATTTCATAACTGTATCTTTTTGTGTTCAAATAATACTCTGTTTTCCATAAACCATGTGCTAAAATTTAAATACCCACTCCATTAGGATAAGGGTTAAGGTATGAATTTCTACTACATCCACCTCAATACACTCTCTTTCTCTTATGTATTTAAGACTAAACAAGTAACAGTTTTCTCAGTTTATGTTTACTGTGTGAGGTTTAAATGTGTATGAATGGATACTTCACATGTTGCCAAAAAAATTGCTCTGTTTATATAGCTCAAGAAATTAAAACCATGGCTTTTTAAGTATGGATTTAACCCTTCTTATTGTAGTTTTAAGGCGCCATTGCACAACAATTTTCTGTGGGCGTCATTCAGTAATACTGTAAATTTGAACTGAGAATTGCCAACTTTTCTAGGCTACATACAGGCATGTATGCAGAGGGGCTGATTGGCAGAATTGACAAGAATGTCATGTTTTGTTTGCTAGTTTATATAATTTATGTCTTGTTTTCTTGCTGCAACTATTATGAACTTTGTTAAATGTATTAATGTAATAATGATTAGGAAAGGGCTGTAGAAGACTGCATAATGAGGAGCCTCATGATCTGTGCTCCTCACCAAATATTATTTGGGTGATGAATTGGAGAAAAATGAGATGGAAGTAAGACATATTGCACATAAGGGGAAGAGGAGAAATGCATACATTGCTTTGGTAGGAATCCTGAAAGAAAGATGCCACTTGAAGATTTAAGAATGGGTGGGAGATTAATAATAAAATTTGTTGTAAAGAAACAGGATGGGAGGTAATGGACTGGATTCATCTGGCTGAAGATGGGGACAAGTGGTGGGCTCTTGTGAACGTGGTAATAAACCTTGTATTCTTATAAGACATGGGAAATATCTTGGTGGTTGAGGAACTGTTAGATCCTGAAGAAGGATTCTGCTGCTTCATGGAGTGAAGTCTAGGAAGAAAAGGTCGTGGTCTTAAGAAATTTTTCTTCTGCTAGTAGTTAAAGTCTACTTACATAAGCCATGTTGAACTTTGTTTGCAATGTTGAATAAAGAATCATGTTCTGTATGCTGAACCAACTGTCTCAATTTAATGGGTTTTCGGTAGTGATTCTAAGTAGATCTACTCACCTGTGTCACTGTGATTGTACCATTTGTTCTTGTAACGCTTATGACTGGGTAGCCAGGTTGTGTAGTCCATGCCTCAAAGAATTCTTGCACTGGAGGTGTATCGATCTTATCTTTGTTTCTTTGTTGCTCCAGTGCATCAAAAAGGTCCTTTGGTACTGTATTGTTCCATGAACTGTCATAAAGAGATAAGAGGCGTATCAGCAGTAACAACAAAAACAACATATGATGACAAAATTAATCACCCAGAACATTGAAACGTGACCATAGATAGACAATTGTCAAAGGTAAAAAATTGTAATCCAGTTATGTCACACCTTTATTTCTGTGTTGACAGTAATTTTGTACTGACTGTTGCACCATTGATTGCTGTGTTGACAGTAATTTTGCACTGACACTCAAAACATAATGAATCAGAAATTAGTCAAACAATTACAACTCAGTTCTAGCAAAATGGGCCATGAGAACTTTTTTTTTTAGTTATTTACATTCTATTATTTCAGTTGGCATCATTCTCATGGAATGCTACATAACTGCAGTCATTGTGTGTGAAACCAGGAATTATTTTAATTTGGGACATCCTGTTGTACGCTATGTACACAATCACATGTAAGGACTGTCAGACACAGCTATTTGTTGAAGAAATCATTTTGCTATCATAAGTGTCGCATATTTAATGACAACAAAGTAATTTTTTTTCAATAAATAATTGTGTTTGGAACTTCTTACCACTTCACTGGAAAGTGAAACCATTCAGGTCCTTTGTTTTATATGATTAATTTATTATACAAGCTCTGTAGCTGACCTTTAAGAGCAAACGTTTGATAAATTAGTGTGTAATATTTTGAGGATTTTCTAAAGTGAAGTAATATGTTGTTAAGTCCAGTTTTTCTATGATGTAAGTATATGGAATAGGGTTCTGGCTTAAGAATAAATGCTTAAACCATTCAGGAACACGTTCGGCTGTTCATTATATAAAGTCTGAGAGGCAACTTACAGACCTTTGTTACTATATGGTAATTTTATAATTTTTTGTAACATGAGCACTGGCTTTTAAAAGAAGAATAAAATATTGTGTGTACTGCTTATACATAGATTTTATTTTAGTCATCTATGATTGATTCTGTGATGTACTTGGGGTCATGATGTAAGCAGAAGGAAAATATTCTGATGTGTTTTTGAAGTGTTGTTTATGTGTGTCCTGTATGTTTGAGTGTGACATGAATGATTGTTAGAACATAATATGACTGAGAAATATGACTTGCTTCCTTCAAATTGATTTTTTGCTCTTAAAGATACTCTGCTTGTACCTTTTTCCATTTACAGCTTAACATTTTCCAATGACAAGAAGCACACACACACATCTGTTCGATAATTTGTTGCAACTTACATCTTAAAGTTATCATAATAATACTGTTCAAAACCAGAACCCGTTGTCCACGTCATGGACAGGGTAGCAATTATAAATATGGAAAACAGGTATCTTGTTTACCCAAGCCATGGGGTGTGAGATATTGTGCTGAGGGGTGTATGGCACACAGGTGGGGGTGACATTGTCACAGGTGATCTCCTTAGGGCATTTTGCAGCATGTCATTGTATTTGTATGTCTTAAATGATGTGTGACTCTGCAGATGGTGACATTTATTTACCCACAGCTTATAGGACTGAGATGGAAACCAGAGGAAATGAAGTTCATGAGCTGAGGACCAGAGACCATCAATGACCTTAAAATTGGTGGAGTGTCAGCTGCATATTAACTGTGAGACATTTTGTCAAATTGTGTAGGAAGATATATGTGAAGTTCATTCCATGGCCTAAGCATGATAGTGAAGTGTTTCCTGGCGTTTCACGATGTGGTTGAGATAAACCAATTAGCTTGTTCACCTGACATTATGCCAGTTCACTTTTTTCTGTTTGCTACAGTGGAAACTGCTCTAAAGGAAGAAGATTCAGGACACTAAGGGTATCAAGAAGAAAGTCAACATCAAATTGTGTGCAGTTTCTGTGGATTCTTTCAGTGGCTGTTTTTTGCAGCTTTTAGAAATATGTAAAATGTGTGTTGCAGTCATGAGAGATTACTTTGAAGGAAAATAGAACAACTTTCCTCTTATTTCATATATGTGTGTTGTTACAGACCATGTCCCAAAATCATGTTGTTTGACCACATAGACCCAGAAGACGGAAAAAGCAAGCTCCAAAACTTTAACTTTTCCCAGTTCACATGGCATCATATTGCAGAAAACATGAATCTTCAAGCCTTAATGTTGTTGGTTCTGTGTTTCAGGGGTAGGGTAGGGTTGCGAGGCAGAGGGAATTTATTTACTGCTTCAGCATACTGTCCTTCCCTACAACATGGATGAACAACCATCACTGAAGGAGATGAGAAATGTCAATGAATACTGCAGGGGCAGCAGAAAGCACCTCACATTGGTTGTGACACCAGTGAGTGCTACATCCTATGGGGAACACTGGCATTAATCCAGAAGTGGAAAACTTATTGAAGTATGAAGTATTTGGTGAGTTCAAACGCAAATATTTGTAATGAAAGTGATGTTGATTTTTCAGTGGGAAGGTGGTTATCACTTGACAGTTGGGTTCACAAGACTAATGAACAGTTGGCACATATCTGATGGGTTCTGTCTGTCAGGCCAGCATTACAGACGCTTGCAGTAGGTAGTATTGAATTGAGTGAAGTTACATTTAGGGAACCTAAGAAAACCAACCAGAAAATGAAACAAAGGTAACCAAAATGTATGTCTTGAGATTGTATCATGAAATATTTGCTTAGTGGAAGATGTAGAGTTGGATTTGTCCGGTTGCCATAGATCATACTGTCATCTGCTCACTGGAATTGTTCTGTCAGAATTGCTTACTCACTGAGGAGTATGCTTGATGGAAGAGCAGTGAGCCAGCTGAGATCCAAAAGAAGAAGTCCATTTAATAAGCTCAAAGAACAGGTGATTGTGGATTATCAAGAAGCCACCAACTTATGTCTCTGCTGTTTGGGGATGTGTTGCTGTGTCATTGGATTGTTGGAGCCTGATATTTTGAGACAGCATGGTGGTCTCATCTACAAGTGTCAAAATGTTCATGGAGAAATATGGTAAGCATTGTGTAGCTACATGGAGGTTGGTAGACTTCTGCAGGGACTGGAGGTGTTATGCAGAGTTCACTTTTTGAATTCAGAGGCTGTTGATAATGAACTGCAGGTTGGACCGGTTGGTTAGACCTGAACATGTGAATGTGCAGAGCGAACTGGAAGGATTGGAGCCTGTTCCAGACAGTGATCAGTCAGTCTATTGTTAGTGGGCTGTTAGGACATTAAAACCATTAAAATAAATTGTACCTCAGCTGCTGTAACATGAGATCAAAAAGTTGGTCTGTTGCCAATGTTGCATGTTATATAGCGTGGTTGTTATACAGATACATTTCTACAGCCTGGAGACATTTGAAAATGACATTGGTATTGAAGCCAGGTTAAATCTGGCTGTACTGAGGCCAAGGCATGTTTACCAGTCTCATGTAATGTGTAGTGATGAGAGAGAAATGGGTGGTTGGATGTATAAGGGACAATATGATGAGGATTGTCTCCTACATATAACCCATTTTGCCTACCAGATGTGTAAATCAGCTGAAACTGTGTGTCACAGCATGGCATTATGCGTAGAGTGTATAGTGGAGTAATACATATTTGATAAAACTTTGTTTGACACAACAGCAAAAATTCCTGAAAAGCCTAGGCTTGTCCCCACCATTTGCATGTGGATTTGCCCTGTGCTGGAAAGCAGGAACATAGTAGCCATACTATTAGGAGGAAACCTTAAGGAAGCCCACAATAAGAGTTTGTTGGCAGAGAGGTGTCTCATTACTACTGCTGCTGTGCGGCTGGGTGGTTGTGGTTTTTGTTATGCAGTGAGTTATGCAAACATCATTATGGTGATTGGAAATGGGAAATTTCTTTGGATTGCATTAAAGATTCTAGAAACAGCTGCAGCTTATAGAAATGAATAAAAACAAGCCCTTGTTTTTTGCTGTAGTTGTGTTCCTAAACAAGTGAGCACAAATCAAAAAGATATTAATTAAAAATGATATTTCCATAAAAATGGAATAGGTAAGGTTTAGCATATTAGAATGTAGCCAGCCCAAGGGTATTCAGCCAAAAATAAGAGGGCATAAATTAAGAAAAGGTATATATTGGCAAGGGATGTTATAATAAAAAGGCATAAAACGAGGACTTTGTGTATATGGTATTTGAACTAATGATAATCTGATTGAATGGGCTTTGGTGCCATTACCATGAAATTATCAATCTTATTAAAACATAATAAGAATGAGGTTTTGTTACATTTAAAAATATTTGGTACTGAAGGTGATACTGAGTGACTTACTGTTCTTCGAGATAAATTTGCAGTCCCTTCTGGAATGTTTCAGGTGTGAGGGTATGGCTTAACATTCTGAGCACAGAGCCACCTTGAGAAGTGTAAAGATGATAAATGTATTAGTACTTGCACTGATGATTGAATATCAGTAAATAAATAAGTATATTAATTAATTAATTGATTATGTATATAAGTAATGTTTTTTTTACTAAAATAAACTCTTGAAATTACAGTAACAGTTCATTAATTCTTAAGGAATGGCAAGTGGTCATTAGTTAAGTGTAAAATATAAATATAGTTATGATTTTTATATTTTACTCTTAGTTTTATTATAAATGTAAAGTTCACTCCAGAACAGGCCATGAAGGCTCTGGGGGGAGTAGACGGAAATTCATCTAGGTAACATAGAGAATTGCAGTTTCTAGCTTGCAGGAAAACACTACATCTTATGTAAAGATTGGTCAATTATTATGATGATAATGGCTGTTTAAAAAGCTATAAATACACTTTGAGTTCAAAATGAAGAAATTTTTAATGTCAAAACAGTAACTGCAAAAAGGGTTAATGGTAATAAATATGAGAAACAGTAGAAAATGGTTTTGTGTTTTCTTGACAGTTTCTAAGAATTCAGTAGGCGTACCTTTGCTATAAGAAATGGTACCAAACTTAGCTGATATCTCTGCAGGAGTGTAAGATTCGCTGGTTAGAGACTGGGCACTCTGAAGAGCATCATTAGCGAATATTGTATGTTGCTGATCCACAACAAACTGCTCCATGAGATGCCAGTCAGGTTGAATCTGTTAGTGACATTAATAAGACACATAATTTGGTGAGCTGTCAGTATTATGGCTGTGGTTATAAACTATTTGATGATGCCATGTAATTAGTTTTATGACACATATTATGGAACTTACTTCATCCATTGCGAGGTACTGAAATAAACGGGCAAATCCTTCATTCAGCCATGTGTAATCCCACCATTGAAGGGTAACCAGGTTGCCGAACCACATGTGAGCAAGTTCATGGGCAATGACCATGGCTGTTGACTTCTTGTTATTTTCTGTCGATACCCCATCATAGTACAGCAGTCCTGTTTCCCTTAAAATGAAAACGAATTTACATAATTATGATAGATAACTACTAGGATGTACCATAATCCTGTAATGTAGTAAAATGAATAGTGTCACAGGTTGCAGAAATGTGTCATGCTGTGAAATGTGTTGTATGGAAAGTTCAGCAGTGTCATAGCTGCTTCTGATTGCTTGCATTTCTGTTTGTTACATCACAAATACAGTTAAATTCCTATAATCTTTCTGCCACTAATCCCAAAGTACTGATAATGTGGCATGTGAGGAAAGCAGTCTCAGGACTGAAAGTTTTGCTTTTTACCAGAACAAAATGGTTCAGTGAAACAGGCAGATCTCAGGGAAATGTTCAAAAAGGCCTCTAAGAAATTCTGTCCATTAACCATTGTGGTATCTCCTGACACCTTGTCTCTTACCCTGTAAACTTCATTGGCTATAAATACTCCAGAAAACACAGAAGAAGACACTAATGACCCTAAACCACCAGATGCAGGTGACATCCAAATGGAATACTCATCTGATTAGTTGTACTGCCCAAGTATAAGGGCAGTAACAAACAGTTACCTGTAAGAACTTAGATGAGTGTTGGTACCTCTTACAAATTTGATGTTATATACGTATAGTGTGTATTATTTTTACAGATAATTACAATACTGTTCAAAATACAAATACCTACAAGTATGCCTGTATATTTTGAATTCCTATAAAATGGCACCTCAACTCTGAAACATGAAGAAATTTTATATATTATGTATGATATTTGTCATTTTATGTGCAAATATTGGTTACTGTAATTATTTGTAGTATTGACATCATCTGATAATCCAGAATATTTGATAATTCGGGACCTGGCCATTCCCTTGCGAGTCAGATTAACAGAATTGTACTGTATTCATTATTACAATACAAGTTCTTTTGAAGAACTGAAGGCACATTGTTTAGCAGTTGCAACTTAATTTAATCTTTAATGCTATTATGCCGCTTCCCATTTGACTTCCTCAGGTACAGTGCTTGTTGACTTATTAACCCCTTAAAGTCTAGTGGTTACTATATGTACCACCAGGTTTAACACATATCATTAATACAATACAATACAATACAATTCCCTTTTTGGCTTTAACTAATTGGTTGTTGTAATAGACCTGGAGTGTGTTTACTGCACGATATGAACTAAACCATTAGATATAATTTGTGTTAATTTTCATCCTAAAGGTTTTAATGTATATTGTTCACCATCAGAATGACATTTGTTCACATAAGTCAGATGGGATGTAGGTTTGAGAAGTAAACTTAGCATGAATTTAAAAATCTGTTACATTGGACAATTTGTGATATTCTTAAATGATTACTTATCTTTTAATATAATTTCATAAGTTTTAAATAATTATGGTCCCTTTGTATAGCAACATAATCTGGTCTCATCGTATGGTTTTTCTATTTTGTGAACTGTAATGATTTTTGTGATGTGTGTGGTCTCTGAGGATGAGCTGTAATGCTTTGAAATGTGGTTTTTAATTTGCCTTATTTGAAAAATTGCAGGTACTTAATATATGATGATGTTGCATTGGGGGGCCAAAGGAGCAGTATGTGGCCCCAGGATTACACACTCTGCTGGGGAGTGTGTACTACTAAAACCTGGGAAATGCCATTTATTCCTGCCAAATCCAATGCATGCATGTCCACGTCATGGTCCCTGGGCAACGTCTTCGGATGGATAAGTCATGCAAGGGTGGAACGTGGGTTCCTGACGCGTTAATCAGGACACTCAAGCTAAGGGAGATTACCCTGACAGAAAATCCTAGGCCTTCCAAGGTAGCAGGGGTTGAGCACAGGGCCAGCAGCTCAGCCTCGGGAAGACTACTTCGCTAAAAAATCTCAATGGAAAGAAAATTCAGGATTGATAAAAGGATGCAGACCAAGGCATGTATCATGGAATAAGACTGATAATTTGTATATAGGAACGTGGAACGTCATGACATTGCTAAAACAATGCAAGGAAATTCTTCCAAGAAATAAAAACTTTTAAACCTCAACAGTTAATCTTACCTATAACTTGTAAGGACACTAGTGGCAACACGATCTCACAAATTGATGAAGTGCTGGCAAGATGGAAAGAATACTTCCAAAATATTCTAAGTGTACCAGTAATACCAGAAAGGCAACAACAAATAAGTCGGAAAGCAGATAACCAGGATGAAGTCCCCCTACCAACATGTAATGAAATCTGTACGATAATCAATAAACTGAAAACAAATAAAGCTGCAGGAACGGACAATATAACAGGGGAATTGATCAAACATGGTGGAAGAACTTTAAAGCGGAAAATATATAAACTAATCTGCAACATTTGGAATTCAGAATCTCTCCCAGCCCAATGGAATGAAGGAATCATTTGCCCAATTTATAAAAAAAGCACAGGTTGAACTGTAATAATTACAGACCAATAACACTATTGAGTATAGCTTATAAAAATACGCAAATTTGCAAAATAACCGACTGTCTGAAACAATAGAAAATAAATTAGGAGACTTTCAAATGGGCTTCCGACCAAACAGATCTACCATTGATGACAACTTCATGGTATGACAAATCTTTGAAAAATGCCACGAATACAACATTGAGTTGCACAATATATTTGTAGATTACTCTCAAGCATTTGACTTTATAAAGAGTAACAAAATAACAGAATGCCTAATAAAATATGAAGTACCAAAAAAATTAATAAAATTAATTGGACTCACCCTCACCAATAGTAAAGATAGGTAATCAGTTCACAAACAAATTCAGAATCGTCTCTGGGGTCAAGCAAGAGGATCCCCTGTCCGCAACCCTATTCAGCATTGTTATTCATTACATACTAAAGCAACTTGACTTAAGAGGAAACATAACAACACGTATAAAGCAATGTTCCGCCTATGCTGACGACATACTACTAACCACAAGAACAATGCAATGCTCTCGAGGATACTTTCCAAAAACTGAAAAAAAAGTAGTTTTATGGGGAGGCACACGTGATGTAGGGAGAAATGAAATGACGAAAGGACTACATCAGATGAAAAACTTTGTTTCAAATCATAATCAAACAAATGTTATTGTGGTGAGTGTACCATGCAGATATGACCTGGATCCAAAATCATGTATAAACGATGAAGTGGAAGTGCATAATCATAAATTAAAAAAAAACATTTGAAGGTATTTGATAATACATGTGTCCTAGAAGTAGATTCCAATAGGGACCTATTCACAAGACACGGCTTACATATGAACCA
>Ga0123357_10009584_pt1 | contig 12233 bp, 10 predicted proteins | sample TergutEmb28metaG_FD_89873 | JGI IMG/M metagenome (GOLD analysis project Ga0123357, IMG submission 89873) | Embiratermes neotenicus P4 segment gut microbial communities from Petit-Saut dam, French Guiana - Emb289 P4 | ecosystem: Host-associated > Arthropoda: Insects > Digestive system > Gut ...
CGCTTGTGAGTGCGGTAATGAACCTTCGGGTTCCGTGAAATGCGGGGAATTTCCTGACTAGCTGCAAACCAGTTAGCTTCTCAAGAAGGACTCTGCACCATGGAGTAAGTAAGTAAGTAATGATGGGCACAACAGTGCTCGAAACATGTAGAGGAATATAATAAAATTATTATAATACAAGAATTTGTGCATTAAGTTGGTCAATGAATAGGATGTAGGAGCGATATTAATGTGCATTTTAATGTAAGTTTTAAAACGTTTCCAAGTGCGTTTGTTGGTGCGTGAACTACATAGATTTTAAAATGCACGGTGCAACGATAAAAAAGAACAATTTGAATACGATTTAAAATTAAAGAAGACTGGCAATATGTGTGTAACAAAACATTGTGACGCATTCGGGTAATGTTTATACCTACCCGGCTATCCCAACAGCCTCCACTTCACTCACAGTGTTCGCGTTTGTCGCGACTGACTGTAGCAAGCAACAATAAAACGCACTTAGGTCTTCACGTAAAGTGCGCGATATTTTGTTTTTACGATTTTAATCAAAATTTTACTGCCTTGACAAGAGTTTCGTTAAAGTCCCAAATGTCAAATTTCATGGAAATCCGGACGGTGGGGGGCCGCGCTGACACACGCGGACAGACGAAGCTGATTAGCGCCTTTCACGACTATGTAAACGTGCTTAAAAAGTCATGATTAAAAAAAAAGAATATTTCTTTAAAGGTATCCACTGTCAGTGACTCATTAAATTAACAACAGTGATAATCCAAAACGAAAGTGAGTAACATCTGTGTTGCACCTTAATGCTACATTCCAAATCGACCCTTACCTTCTCTACTGCGAGCATTTTATGGATCCTTATTCAACTAAAGAGCAGGACACATTCGACACTGGACCACACCATTCCAAGACCTATATGAAACTTTCACAGAGCACAAAAAGGCGCTAGCTATTATCCATGTCACTAGCAACATTTTTAACCCGCCATCACAGCACTTGTATAAACATGTCACATTCTACGAAATTCAAAATGTTAACATTTGTTCATTTTGTCTCAGACACGTACGTGTTTAGCTAGGTGTTTCATTTCACAGACCATTAGGTTTTTCTGTCTTTGAACCGTTTAATACTCCTATGTCTGCACGTCACGAATAACCAATACTTCAACGCCTTCCCGAAGTTAACACGTTATTGAACACTTACACGAAATGCGCCTACAAATGGGCATCTGTATCTCTTATAACTAGCCTGAAAATTGATTTGGTTTGTACAGCCTCACCCACCCCCATCTAGGGTGGGGTTAAAGAAAGAGCAGAGCTATACTTTTTCTTCCCTTCTGGGTTTTCGTGGCCTGTTCTAGGGTGAACTTTACCTTTACCTTTGCACAACCTCGCTAAGAAGTAGTGATCCTTCACTCATTCTTCATCTGACCAACGCATATTAGGTGTAGGGGCTTAATGTTGCACTTAATCACAGTGAATGACACAACACACACACACATACACACACACTCGGTAGGACTCCTCTGGACAAGTGATCGGCTCGTCGCGGAGATTAATTAGTAATCAGGTCTTCTAATTGTTTTACACCTACTCACACTGTGGTTACTTCTTAGTATTGTAATGGGAACGTACATGGAACATAACTCGAAATTCAATACGGATATCATTAATTCTGCGATAATGATCAGAGTAGGACTAAGGCAATGTCCCTCCGTCCGGAGGCAAAAATAAAAAGAAATATGGCTTAAATCCATCAATGACGATAAGGTGGCTGATAATTACTACTGTGAGGTACACATCGACCAACTGATGAATTACGTAATTTCAGTTTCGCACATACCCCATGGCGTAAGGAGCGGAAACCAACACCAACCTTACTACCGCAGGCACTGTAATTATGCAAATACGTTCACAACTGTTTGAAAACAATAAAAAAACAGGCCACAGTTACAGGAGAAAAGAAATCCTTAAATATGATGTATGTAGAATTTCGCATATAAATTTCGGTACCGTTTCGCACAAAAACCTTAGTACATACATGAAAAACGACAAAAGTCCATTACTGAATGTTGCAAAATTCTGGTATTCAATATGGCTTATGATGTTCATGAACATAATGAAAGTCGTTCTGTTCTGAACTACAGCCCGCTTACTCCAATCCGTTACTGCCAAACAGAGGCCAGGCCTGTTGTTATTGGTGGGAAGTCCGTACTTTCCACGGTATATAATTAACATGTTATAGGACCTCTACCTTCAACAACAGGTGACTCTTGAGCTGGTTATGAAGCTTATACGTGAAATTCTCTCTCTGCGGCAGGAAAAATAATCGCCGATTTGATTTCTTAGGTTTTGGCGGCGAATGAGTTCAGGTATCCGTTTTTAGGAGCGTCTGCGAAATTGCCACGTCTATGACAGGTTCCAGTTTTCAAAAATACGAATTTTTTTGCGGATACTTTCAGATTTTTCACGGCGAACTACAGAAAAATTCTACTAAAATAATAAAATCCAGCAGAAACAGCAACACATTACCATCTACGTACAAAGTGCGGTACATTAGCCTGAATTACAGGTTCCTCAGCTGAGTAAGAGTACAAATGATTTCTCTGAAGTCTTACATTCATAGAACAATGAAAGGTGAACTAACTCGTTCCACTGCCTAATCCTGCCACAAAAAGTATAAAATTTTGTAGTTAGTTCTGTACTTAATTGTTAGGCTTCTAGAAGCACTGGGTATGTCTTGGCACAAAATCCCCCCCCCAGCAAACACGGTGGCCTTAAAATGGGTTCATGCCACATGCAAGGGGTTCTACAAATTTGTTATGTTCTTTGCATTAATTTTGAACTGGAATTTGTCAGTAGGTCTATACCCAGTAAGCATAAATAATGAAAGAAAAATAATTTCGGACGGATCACCGATTGCACAAGTTGCCACAGTATTCTGCGTACCGTCTCAATTTTCTGGGTCTAACGTCCCTGGACAGTTTCCCATGAATTCCGCCAAATTGCAATCAGAATTTTTGTTTGTAACCCTTCTTTATGCCTCAACTTTCTCACCTTTATTTAATTACATTCCTCCATTTCTTTCTTCTTTCTCTTTTTCAAATCGTATCATTTATCTGGAGCTGGGACAGCTCAGCCGGTGTAGTCAATGTACTACGGGCCGAACAACTGAGGAACATTGGTTCAATTCCCGGCAGACGCACGAGAATTTCTCTCTTCCAAAATTCCAACCGCTTCTAGAGATATATCCTCCTATTCAATGGGTACCGTGGGCTCCTCCTCCGGGAGATGAAGAGACCAAAGTGTAAAGCACACCACTTAGCTCTATCTAGTAAAGGTACAGTTGTTCCTGTCGACAACATTAAGGCATACTAAGGAGATGTATGGCTCGACCCATTATTAACCTCCAAGATAGAGAGAGGTGAATGGTCAACTTCACGCCCCGGCCGCTTAATCCCTGCAAAATAAACCTGGTACCCACTGTATAAAAAGATGGGTAAACCCCAGAGTCGGTCTGAACGTGCTGAAAAAGATACTACTCTTTCCCCTACCGGGATAAGAACTCCGGATTGTGCAGCCGATGACCCCCACCCAAACTAGTGCCGAAGTTAATTAATGAATTCCGTTATATCTCCGCTCCCCCATACGATTTCATGACGTCCACACAGCCAGCATTACCTCCAGCTTTGATTTTACATTTACGCATTTATTTACTTCTTCGGTCTTTTTCCCTTTTCCTCACGAAATATTCTCTCTGTTACTAGCCCCATTGTTTCAGGATATTTTCCTCAATCGTTCCTATGGCAAACACTAAACCTTCTGCTTTAGTAGTAACGATTTCAGACAATACGATAAGAGACGCAAATTTCCGTTAACGCTTGCGTTTCCATGGAATGTTCGCCCGAAGACGTACTTTTCCTTCTATCACATGTGTAGGTTACGCCATCCAACACAAATAGTCTCACACGGTCATGGTCACTCCAGCCTCGTCCTCCGTGAATGCTGCATAAATCTAATACAGAAACTTGCCTCGGAGATGACAGCAGCTCCGTGAATGGACTGGCGAATCCGTAATACCACACACAAAATAACTGCACCAAATATGGATACTTTCGCCGGAATTCTTTCTTTAACTACAGGCAAACATCGTCTGTGAGGTATAAAACTTGGGGCTCAGTCCAAACAGGGTTGTACATCAACAGTGTGCTTCTAGCACTTGGGCACTATATCCCAGTGTTTTGCTGGTTGATGTGTGGATATGTGAGTGTGATCCATCAAACACAGTGGTTACATACATCGAAAACTGTTTTGTTCTTAACACAATTTCCTGAATTTCTCTCGGTAAATATTCCGCTGTTTTGGTTTAATATTATTATTAGTAGTAGTAGTAGTAGTAGTAGTAGTAGTAGTAGTAGTAGTAGTAGTAGTAGTAGTAGTACGTCTTCCCTTTAAATTCCATATTAATGCTGTTTACTGTGAGGATCAAAAAACAGCTGCGCTGGCAAAATTCAGTGTCCTTAAATGTTTAAGCGACTGGTACATACACAGGGGTGCTGATAAGTCCTTAGCCAGACCAGGAAGGAAACAAGGTAATGTTTCTGTCAGAACGGCGTTAATTTCCTTCGGCGCCTTGCCTTGCAGGAAGAAAAAAAAACGATGACAGTTCCCATCTCAGTGTTGTTGAAATCGGGCGCGTCCCTGACATGCTTCTGAGCTTCTTTCATTCCTGTTCGGGCTAAGAACTTATCAGCACCCCGGTAGTACCGGAAATACTTTAACGGTTTAATTCTTTCTATTAATTTGTCGGGTTAGTTCCTTCATTTACAAGCAAAGCCCGTCTACTAGCGCGGAATTCCTCAAATCCATTATTTTAGAAAAAATAACGTCTCTATGTGACCTGGTGGGGGCCCTTCCGCACTGGCGATCTCCTGCGCCTGTTACATATCGTACTACGCACATATGCTGCTCGGTGTGTAATTATTAACCTGCCATTTGTGGAAACTACACGGATTTTACAACGGGTAAGGATCAGAAACATTTGTGGGAGGGGAATGTGAATGTGAGGGTGGTGCGTGTGACACTGCAGCAACTACATACGTTATTGCGGGATGAATGGGTTGAGTTCACATTGAAGGTGGTTGCGCACTGTACAACACAGTGGAGGGGATCAGTTCAAGATTTATCCCGTAACTTGCCCCGAAGTGAATGAGGAAAGTTACAAAAAAAGAAAAGAAAAAGCAGAACTCAAGACTGGGCAGTTGATGTCCCGAAGGAGACTCGAACGTAATACGTCCTGAATAGAAGAAAGTTTCACTCTTTTTCTGCGACTCTGTTCTGAGTGTATCCTGGAGATGGTGTGAAGCTGCCAGGCTTTAATCGGTAATCTTATCGACATCTGCATATAAACAGCAAACGTAACATGCATAAAAAAATCAGTCAGACCGATCAATTCGAACAAATGTTACAATACAAGCCTGTACTCGGGAAATGCATTTGGAGCTCCGATCTCTCCTCTATTCAATGTATCGCTGAATTTCAATGAGTCTTACCACACTGCGGCATAATGTATGTGCATACTGACAGGTCCGTTCGGTTCGGCTTCCAGATTGTTTATCACAGCTGCGAAACCGAGAACAAAAACCTACATTTGAAATGACACGTTGAACGGAAATATCAAGTGGAAATGAAACAAGAATTTGCATTTTAAGATACATCAAATGTCAGTATTTCAAAATATACACCGAAAATAGTATCCCAGATTACCAACCATTATTTCTTTCAAAAACAGGTACGTTTTCACCCTTTTTATAAGCCACGCAGGCTCTTAGGGTGAGAAGAGGTATAGCTCTACTCTTTTCTAGGACCTTCGGCATTAGATGGGGGTGCGGGTCAGCCCCACGCCACGACCGCCTCTACCCCCGGGAAAGACCCGGTATCCATTGTACAAGAGGCTGGGTGGGCCCCAGGGCCGGTCTGGACGGGCGGAAAATCTCGTCCCCACCGGGATTCGATCCCGGGCCGTCCAGCCCGTAGCTCAGTCACTATATACTGACTGAGCTACCCGGCCCACTCGTTCAAACATACACTGCACAATTTAAGTTCTGCCGTATAGCGTTTAGTGGATATTCTGGAAGCACCCGGTTCAAACTTATTGGGATCCGGTTCCCTCAGGAGAGTTTCCGTATCCTTCCTCAGTCCTTATAGCGTAGTGGTCAGTATACGTACCGCCATTCGTGGGTATAGTGACTATTCTACGGATTGGACAATCCCGGGTTCTTAACCAGGGGGTAAAGTGGCCAGGGAGTGAAGCTGACCGCTCACCTCCAACTAGTATCGACCTTAGGAATGAGTGGCACTATACCTCCACTCATGGTATGGATAAGGACGACTTTACCTTTTACCTGATACCTTTTCCTTGGTTTTCATCTCTTCAGCCAAACGCTCTCTCATACCTTACAAAGGCCACGACCGCCTACTGGCACATAATTTCATCCGAAGCCACAAACAGCTAACAAATCGTCAAATAAAATTACGAACCGCACCCCATCTTTGACATCCCTGCTGAATCCCAGTCATGTGAAATAAATCAGCATATCTTTCATGACACGTCATGTGCAACCCACAGTACTAGAAAGGAAGAAAGAAGGTTAAGAAGATCTTTTGATATCCCATTGATTTATATTCTGTGAAGCAAAAGAAAACCCACACACTTGAGAAATACGTATGCTTACTGACAGAACGGCTTAACTCAACAGGAAAAAAGAGAACTGGGATTTGTCCGAGAGTGCTATATGTGTGTATCAAAAGTGCGCAAAGAAAGGGCAACTAACAACAGATGTGACATACTCAAGAACTGATTCATTCTCGGGCACAACTTATCATTAATGATGTAAATAAACTATAGTAATTTAGGTTTGATAAATGGGGCTAACGATTACGATATGCAGAGTCTTGTTTTTAAGTAAATTACTAATTAACTAACCAATTAACTCCAGGTGTAGAGCCCTTCATCAACGCAACATTTCGTCGAACAGTCCCAATTCATGGAACCCGAAGCTTCTGCATCGTGTTCAAAAGAGCCCAAACTAGTCCCTATTTCGAGCCAAGTAAAGTCAGTTCATGCTTCAAATCTCCTTTTTTCCACTATCCATTTAGAAACTACACTCATATGAATTCCAAGGTTTTCCAATGTGACCTTTTCTCTTCAGATTTTGCGACCAAAATTGGTAAGCGTTTTTCTTCTCTTCCGACCTTGGTACATGCTCTACCTATCTCATCCTCCTTGATTTGATCATCCTAACAATATTTGGAGACAAGTAGGCCTACAAATTCTGAGGCTCTACATTACACTAACTTTATCAACCTCTTGTTACGTAATCTTAGGTCTAAACATTCTCATTAACAGCTTGTTCTCAAACACCCAATGTTATTCCTTAAACACGACAGATTCAGTTTCACATCCATACAAAACGGCGGGCAAAACTGATGTTTCGTACATTGCAAATCTTTATGTTTTCAGATAGCATACAGGAATACAAAAGATTCTGAACTGATTGGTAACAGGAATTCGCCGATATTAATTTATATTAACTTTTTCTTTTTAAAAAAGAGCAATTAATAATAGAAGATATTTGGTAATTTACTTGTAAGAATGACGCAGAGTCATGCACATGAGGGAATTCATGCCCCGAGGCATAAAATTCGCATTTATATTTTACGTATTACGTAGCGCCCAGGTCAAGCCTGCTAATCTTTTTCTTAAAATCCGATGTTTTGTAAGTCTCTGATACCAAATTAAAATGTGGGCCGGGTAGCTCAGCAGGTATAGCAACTGACTACGCGCTGGACGGTCCGGGATCGAATCCCGGTGGGGACGATATTTTCCGCCCATCCAGACCGGCCCTGGGGCCCACCCAGCCTCCTGTACAATGGGTACCGGGTCTTTCCCGGGGGTAAAGTGCGGCCAGGGCATGCTGCTGACCACTCGCCCCCTTCTAAGGCCGCGATCATGGAAGGGTAGAGCTATACCTCTACCACCCTCTGGGCCACACCGGCTCTGTAACGGGAACACTTTACCTTTTTTACCAAATTAATATAGAGTATTCCATGAGAAGTACGACTTACCACCACAAAATTCTAGTCAATGGGCGCCGGAGGTTAAGAGACCGGAGCACGAAGCTGTCTAGAAATCTTTATCTAACGCCTCCACTTCCCCAAGACGTGATGCTTAAGCATGGAGAAAGAGTGTGTACCGCCTAAATACAAGAATACACCCCGTTTACAGAAAACTGAGAAATTTCCAACCCTCCCCAAGCCATACGATACAAAACAACACACCTTTTACTCTGGTGGCGTAATTACTAGAAAATTAATTCCATATACCCTATATATAATTATTGCTCTATTTTTCGCGTTTCATGCTGTGAGGTTAAGATCTCAATTACCTTATCTGTACCGCGTTGTATACAAGTGATCTTAAAATACGCATTTTGATAAGGCCTCATGATGATTTTTACTGAAAGCCAAAACACGTTACATAATACATATAAGCCACTGCAACGTTCAGTTGTGACTGCTTATATTCCTCTCTTAACAAAACGTTACTTTGGTAAGCATAACCCTGCCGCACTTGAGCATCTTTGATACGTGACCTTGAAAAACGACGCAGAAGAGGCACATTAATTCCCCAAGTAAAACATTATAAGTTAATCCTTTCTGTACCCAATGGGGATGAAGTAGACAAATGACATGAAAAATATTTATGACGAAGAACTTCTTATTTTCACACGGAAATACTGTTGTTTAACTCAAATTCACACACTAAATTACAACTCCAATCGCGGCCAGAGACAATTAAAGTTAACACCCACGACGAACCTCGACATTTAAAAAATAAAATTCGGGATGTTGCCAGTAATCGCTAATTGCACATCCAATCCAAATATGTGAGTACAGTTTATTGAGGTTAAGAAATTGAAGGTATCAAAAATTTAACATATTCCATTACAGACCCTTGGACAAGAATAAAAACTGGCAAGTAATTTGGTGTGATCATTACTTCGTCTGTTTTCCTTCAGTCAAGAGCCTCTTCGAAAATGCAACACGTGATGTACATACGTTGTCTGTTCTTGGACCGCGTCTGGATGCCCAGTCAACTAACAAGCAAATGGTGTGTGTTCGTGGACTGCGTCTGGATGACAAGCTAACAGAAGTATAAACGGTGTTTGTTTTTAGACTTTGGATGACCGACCGAAAACTGACAGGGTCTGGATGACCAATTGACGCGCAAATGGTGTGTGTTCTTGAACTGCGTCTGGATGACCAGCCAATATCTGCCGTACATATGGCGTCTGTTCTTGGGCTTTGCCTGGATGACCAGCCAGCAGAAGTATAAACGGTGTGTGTTTTTAGACTTTGGATGACCAACCAAAAACTGACGTACATATGACGACTGTTCTTGGACTGTGTCTGGATGATCAGCCAAAAACTGACATACATAAGACGTCTGTTCTTGGACTGCGTCTGGATGATCAGCCATAAACTGAAGTACATAAGACGTCTGTTCTTGAACTGCGTCTGGATGATCAGCCATAAACTGACGTACATAAGACGTCCGTTCTTGGACTGCGTCTGGATTATCAGCCAAAAACTGACGTATATAAGACGTCTGTTCTTGGACTTCGTCTGGGTAACCAACGAAGTTTATACTCGTATAAGCACTTGTCTTGCTCCCATAACTTCCTTCAACCGACCACACCAGCGCCTATTGCAACTGTAGGCCACTTCCATGGTATTTAACCCTGGTGGTCACTACATGTACCACCTGGTGTAAGTTAGGCGCACTCCGTATTTCACACACACATTCTATTTATGTATGTGTGTCACATAATCCTTATAAAAATCAGTGTGTGCTTCCCCATGCAGCTTTCACCAACCAATCTTTATAATGCAGAATACTGTGTTCACGGTAAAGAACAAACTGTATCTTCATATAAAACGTACGCTAATTTTCGCCTTCCAAGGGTTAAGTGATGACGCCCATCGATCGGTATCGCTCATACCGCCAGCAAAAGCCACGAAACGTGATTGATGTCTCGGCTGAATTCATATCGATAAAAAACGGAAAGTCGTAGTCTGCAGTTTTTATGAATATAACTCTCAATAATGTACGTCACAGGCTCATAAATCCGCCTTTTGAGGCTGATATAAGCTCGAAATTGATCAGTTACCGTAAAAAAAAGCACTGGAGCTGACTGTTGTATAACCTCCAATGCTAAATAATTAATACTACTCAATCAGGCGCAGTATTGCACCATCTCGTTACGAATGTACCAAAAAATAAACAAGGTGGCACCGTATGCCTAATTACAATTGAAGGAGCTTAACAGAAGATTAATCACACAAATCATTACTTCAATGCGTTCATTTCACTCTAACGGTATAAAACAAAGCGTACAGATTGTTACCTGTTTTGTGTCATTTGCTCGTACAATGTTAAATGAAGGCGACTATGGAGTCTTTCCCTCCGTGTGATTTAGACACTTTCCCAAAGTTGCTCAACGAATCTCTGCCTGTCAGGTATAACCGAGGTCACGCAGAAGTAAGTCGAATTATAAACACAATCAGTGGGGTGGTGTGGTTTCTGGCGACCGGAGCGAGTACTCGCAATGGGCGTCCCGAAGAGAAATTACGAACTTTAAACAAATCACATGTATGTATTTATTTTGTATTTTGCTGAATAATTTGAAATATTGTTCAGCGCAGAAAATACCTACGCCTCTGCACAGATGCACATTGTTAAAAAACCTGACACTATGAAGTTTGTAACCCACTACTGTTCTGCTAAGGGCCTATTTCAATCGCGAGACTCCCGCTAATCCAGGCACTGGGCATGCAACAAAATCGAAACAAGAGTCTCAGCAAGGCGATATAGACAGTCAGTTGTTTATAAATACGAACAATAAAGCAATAAAACGCTGAAATTCAGGTGGCGGAATTACAAGTTACAAAAGATTCAAATCTTCATTACAGACACAATGGTACACAATGTTAACCGACGAAGTGAACTCGGTTTACAAGCGCCAGCTCTTCTCATTTGCATGCACTTCTGTTCGGTGATGAAGAGACTGCAGGGAAGCACTGCCAAGGTTTGCATTGCAACATTATGTGTCATCGCATGCATGTACATATTCACGTATCACAGTGACCACGACATTCTCCATTTACTTGAACGGCATTTCTCAATGCGTGATTTCAGGCTTCCGCCGCGAAGTAGCTGAGAACTGCACTTATATGGGTTATTGCGCAATCAGCAGCGGTAATTTCTTACAAACGATTCGGAACAACCTATGGGTTTAATCCTCAGGGTTCAAGAACCCAAATTTCTTACCAGCGTTTAGGGACAACCTATCGGTCCCATCCTTGGGATTCGAGAATCCAAGTTTCTTACCGACGTTTCGGGACAACTTACCGGTTCCATCCTCGGGATTCAAGAAACCAAATTTCTTACCGACGTTTCGGGACAACCTATCGGTCCCATCCTCGGGATTCAATAATCAAAATTTCTTACCGACGTTTCGGGACAACCTACCGGTCCCATCCTCATATTCAAGAATCCAAAAAATCCTTTTTGATTCGTGAACCCTGGGAAAGAGCCCGATAGGTTGTCCCGAAACGTCAGTAAGAAATTACCACTACTCGCTGCGTAATGACACAGAAAAGTGCAGTTACCGACATTTCCCATTACACCATAGGAGCCATATTCGTAGCTCCATGCTCACAGATACGAGTAAAGCCCTTGTATGAAACAGTACTGCTGCAGCAATAGAGACGAAATTGAAGTAAACCGATTTCCTTTGCTTAGCACAGTACAGGCGTGGCATATCTTATCTTGCTGAAGTATCAGAATTCAAAGAAATTTTTTTGCAAGGATTCTATTCACAGCAAGTGTGTGCCCACCTGCCCAGGTAGCACAGACACTCACGGAATTAGCTGTACCCACACTGTTAGTATGAAGACAATCCCTTATTTCTCTTCGCCTAAATAATCCGCTCAAGTCAATGACCACAGCTATCATACACTCGTGTTTACGACATACAAATGCTAAGATGGTTCCCAAGATTCCAAGTTGCCACTACATGCTTCTCATGTAGCCCTCCCGACTTAAATTTAGTAGTAACCAATTTCATGTTTGGTTTAAATGTAAAATAACCACTGCCACCGGGTGAC
>Ga0123357_10009585_pt1 | contig 12233 bp, 5 predicted proteins | sample TergutEmb28metaG_FD_89873 | JGI IMG/M metagenome (GOLD analysis project Ga0123357, IMG submission 89873) | Embiratermes neotenicus P4 segment gut microbial communities from Petit-Saut dam, French Guiana - Emb289 P4 | ecosystem: Host-associated > Arthropoda: Insects > Digestive system > Gut ...
ATTAAAGTATTATATTGTAAAAAATAATGCGGGCATAAAATTTAACAAATTACGCAAATAAATTCAAGAGCAGGTTTTCACCGGTAAGTCCTCAGCGTATAAACTCCGGGGGTTTGGGGGCAGAGCCCCCATTTTGTTTTTCTATATAAATTATCGTCGTATTAGACGGTAAAAAAAGTATAACATGAAAGGATGATTGAATTATGGACAATTATCAACATTTTAGACAGTATCGCAATAAAGATAAATCACAACTTTACGCAGACCTCGCGGAATGGACGGCGAAAGAACTGACCACTAAGCGCAATCACTGGATGAATTTCCTTGATACCGCTGCCCGGTTATATAAATATCCATTCCCCGACCAGTTGATGATTTACGCACAGCGACCAGACGTCATTGCCTGCGCTCCTATCGAAACGTGGAACGACAGTTTCAACAGATGGGTGCGGCGCGGCTCGAAAGGCATCGCGCTCATTGACGATACCGGCAATTACCCGCGGCTGAAATATGTTTTCGACGTTGCCGACACAGAGCCATCGTTATATAACTCGCGCCCGGTATATCTATGGGAAATGCGGCAGGAACACAAAATCACGGTTTTAGCTGAACTGTCGAAAGTGTACGACGATATTAGCGTTGACGATTCGCTCGCGGATTCATTCCGCAGCATTGCCAAACAGCTTACGGCGGAGTATTATATAGATAACGCCCGCGAGATACGGTTCAGCGCCGAAAACAGTTTTCTCGAAGAACTCGACGATGACAATCTCGGCATCATATTTGAAGGCGCATTATCTACAAGCGTTGCATATACGCTGATGTCGCGGTGCGGATTTGATACCGCCGAATATTTCGAGGAGGACGATTTTCAGGAGATATTCGACTTCAACACGCCCGACTTGATATACGCGCTGGGTACGGCGACAGGCGAACTGTCTGAACAAGTCCTGCGGGACATAGAAACCATAATAAAAAAATATGAGCGGTTGCATACCGCCGAAAGGAGCGAACAAGATTATGACCGAAATCCTTACTTACAAGAGAGCGGGAGATTATCTGCTCCCGAACATAATGCTGAACGAACCGCCGAGAGAGGCGACGGAGCCGTTGGGCAGGTACGCCCGAATGCGGAAAGCATTTCTGAAAGACCATCGGACGATAGCTTACAATCGCCTGTTGCTGACGGAGCAGTTATTTCCGCACTTGCGGGAAACGGAGGAAGCGGCGAACGCGAGATTGGAGCGGGTGATGAAAGTGCTGACGGCGAGGAATCCGTTACCCGACAAGACGAACGACCCGATGGGCTGGACGGCGTCGATGAACGCGCTGAAAGCGCAAGCGGACGAAATGGTTCTGAACGAACTGATTTACGTTTAAACGATAATTCCGCAACATATTCCCAGGTCGGGAATAACTTAATCGAATCTTTATCAGCCTCATCAATCACACCTGATGAGGCTGATACTATTTTACGTAGCGGCGGCAACGATTACGCCAGCCATCTGCGGATTGCCGCATATTTTTCAAAAGGCAAAACACCCGACGAAAATGCGGCATTTTTGCGCCGCGAATATTTACGGGGTAAATACGACCACGAAGAACGTCCGGGCGGCAAAGGATTTCAATTTGGTTCACAGCCGACTTCCATATGGTTCGACGAAACGGGCATCACAATAGAGCGCGGTAAAACCGCGCTTTCTGCGCGTGATTCCGCACATATCACATGGGAGCAAGCCGCCGCTCGTATCAAAGAATTATTCGATACGGGACGTTATGTTACGCACGAGATTTTCAGCGAAGCGGTTGACAATGAAAAATCCGAACTCGCCGGGGGGCTGTGGGATTTTTATAGGGATAATATGGAGTTCTTGCCGGATGAATGGCGGTCTGAACACGGCTACCCTGCGGATGTGGAAATCATCAAAAGTCTGCTTGATGACCCAAACGAACGGCAAGCTATACTTAACCGCCTTGAATCGGACGTTGCCTCATGGCACTCCAAAGCAGACAGGCACTCATGGCATGACCCCGACCATTTGCTTGTCGATATGCGAAACAGCATGATACCTCCCAATGATTTCCCCGCAGCAGACTTTCAATCAGTCAGCTATATGCCGTTCATCACCGACGACGAGGTTGACGCTTATCTTACGCAGGGCAGTCATTTCAGCGAAGGGAAATTCCGCATATTATCGTACTTTATGAACGACCATACGGAGAAAGAACGTATGGATTTTCTGAAAAACGAGTACGGACACGGCGGAGGCACATGGTCCGGCGTTGACGGCGGCTATACGGAAGCTACGCCGGGCAGTGGAATCACGCTCAAACGATCCGGCTGTGCAAATGTAAATTTGAACTGGAGCAGAGCCGCGCAGAGAATATCCGACCTTATTCAAAACGGACGATATATGACGCAATCAGAGCTTGACCGCATACCGGAGTATGAACACTTGATACTTGCGAGGCAGATAAAAAATTTTTATGCCGATTTACCAGACGAATATCAATGCCCTTTCGCGAAAGAACTTGACTTTTACTATCCACACGAAGCAGAATGGAATGCAATTAATAACTTTTTAGACGATAGCGAACATATAGAAACCGTGCTCGGCGAAATGCAGTATATTTACACAAATACGCCGGAAGAAGATAGATATTACAATTTGCGCAGAGAGGGATTTACGAACCTTGCGGCATATTACGAGGGAACATATACGCTGTTTCCGGGGCTTGACAATACACCAGAAATAGCACACACTCCAGTGGTTTTACCTCTGGTTTCACCGCAGTTGGCAGACGGAGAGCAAATATCATTATTCGCCGACGAACTGTTCCCCGCATTACCCAGCGTTGTTGAACAGCGTGAAAAAATCGACCAAAAATTACAGCAGGAAGCGGAAAACGCAGATAAGTCATTTATGAATATTAGCGACGCAGATAAAATACGGATAACGAATCAGTTTGCAGATAACCCGCGTTCACGCGAAATGGCGAATCTTGTCCGTGAAATCTACGGCGACAGCCTGAATATGCCGCTCCCGCAGGCGGTAAAACGCATTTCGGAACTCTTTGCAGACGGTAAGTTTGAATTATCAGAATATCGCAAACTCCCGATTTTACAGGAATGTGAACGGATTAAGCAGGAAAACGGCGATGCAGTCGTTATGTATCAGGTCGGTGATTTTTTCGAGATGTACGGCGCGGATGCAGAACTCGCGGCTGATGTTCTCGGCATTGTTGCGTTTGAGAGCCGCGACGGACTGCCCGAACCTGTTAAAACGACTGGTATTCCGAAGCATATGTTTGGCGAATATACGATAAAACTGCACGAAGCGGGACACAGATTAGCCGTATCTACGCTTACGGCTGACGGAAGCCGAAATGTATTTATATACGAGGCGACGCCTCCGATTGAGCCTGTACAATACAATATCGGCGACAGGCTTATGTATAACGGCAAGTTGCACGAGATTACGAAGATTGACAACTATGTTCAGCTACAAAACCGCGATATGACAAATCCCGCACGATACCCGATTTTTGACAATGTTGCCCTGCTACGCGATGATTTTGAGCGTATGCTTTCGGACGGTGAACTTGCGATTATGCCGCCTGATGTCATTCCCGAACCTGAAAAGCCGCTTGACTTTGACAGCATATCGCAGATGGTTTTGGACCGTGTGATGGCTGACACGAATTATGCAGAAACTCTCGCAAATGCGACAAGCCGCGCCTCGCTCCGGAATCCCTGCACTTGGGCGTTGGACCAGTCCATACGCGATCATGAACAGGACGAACCGCAGATTTACCGCGCATACTTTTGGGACGACGATTTCAACGACAGGCTGTTTGACTTTGTATTAAGGCAATCATGGGAACAACGGAAGCAACATGTAGCGGAAGTCAACTCTCAAACAGAAGCGGCAAAACCGACTGCCGAAAAACTGTTAAGCCAGTACGGAACCGACTATTATTTGTTTCACTTCCCCGAAAATAACGAAGTTCCCGCCGAATTAAGCATTGATACGCTTTCGCTGATAACCGAAAAAGCCGAACATTATGTAATTTGCGCCGATGCGCTTAATCTATCAGAAGATGATTTGACGAAATATAATATTGAGTTTCGTAAAATGCCGCGCGACTTTGAACTGCTGCCGGAAACAGTCCGGGAGAAAATCAACGAGATAAATCCCGGTTATATGGAAGACCTGATATGTTCAGAGTTAGTCTTACGCGGTTATGATATATACGGCGATTTGATAAAAGACGGGGTGATGGATTACCGCACTCACGGCGGCAGGGGCAATGTTCAGGATATTGCGGATTTCATTGAGAACGAATATCTTGCCGAAGAAACCGAACAAACTCCCGAACTTGACGAAATAGAAAGCACGGTCGTACCATCAACAGAGCGAGATATATCTGAGCCGTCAACAATCGTACCGTCGCCTGTGTTTTTTGTGGATTGGGATTCGGCACAGTATGATTTCGACTTAAATTTATATAACGACCGCGATATTATAGGGTATAACAAAGACGGCGTAGAGTACAGAGCCGGACGGAGCGGCAGTCTGAATTATATTACAAACACAGGCGCGTTTTGGGGTAGCAATACCGTTCCCGGCAATATATATGAACAGATAAACACCTACAAAAATGGTGAACTGACGAACGAACAGGTTCGGGAAAATTATTTGAATGTTTTGGAGACATTCAGAAATTACAGAATCGCAGACCTTGAACGTACCAACACTGATTTAATTGATGTATTGAATAACGGGCTTATATCACAAGCAGAGAAAGACACCGTTTCGAGTATGTTTAAAAATAGTGCCGTGAATCATGATATAACTGTGCTTTTATCTGAAAGTTATAACGGCACAGTCGAAACTATGATGCTGACGGGCGGTGAAATTGCGGACTATTCTGCTACATCTGAAAGTCTGACTATAGAAATCATCGACAAATTCGATACAAAACTCAGTTTTACATGGGTTGACATTGCGCCCGTCGTTCGCGTATTAGCACAGCAATGGGAAGCAAAACCAATCGAACTTGAACCACCTGAATCCGTTGAATTACCAACACAGATGTCTATTACGCAAACTAAACCGGAACGAAAAACTAACGCAACCCCGACGAATTACCGCATAACTGACGACCGCTTAGGCGAGGGCGGAGCAAAGACGAAATTTCGTAATAATATCAATGCAATCATTACTCTGCATGACATTGAATTTGAGAAAAGAGCCGCGACATCAGAAGAACAGGAAATTTTGTCGAAATATGTGGGCTGGGGCGGTTTGCCGCAGGCATTCGACCCGGATAACGCGCAGTGGACGAATGAATATCTTGAACTCAACTCCGCTCTGTCGCCGAACGAATGGGAATCGGCGCGGGCTTCCACATTGAATGCACATTATACCTCGCCGACTGTCATCAGAGCTATTTATGATACCGTTGAGCGGCTCGGTTTCAAAAGTGGTAACATTTTGGAGCCGTCATGCGGAGTGGGCAACTTTTTCGGACTCTTGCCCGATGATATGAAAAGCTCTAAACTATATGGCATAGAACTCGACAGCGTGACCGGAAAAATCGCGCAACTGTTATATCCGAACGCAGACATCAAAATAACAGGCTATGAAAAATCTGATATGCCTGATAATTTCATGGATTTGGCGATTGGCAATATACCGTTCGGCGGTTACGGCGTGGCTGATAAACGCTACGATAAATATAATCTATATATTCACGACTATTTTTTCGCGAAAACGCTTGATAAAGTGCGTCCCGGCGGTATTATCGCATTTATCACATCAAAAGGCACCCTCGACAAACAGAATCCTGAAGTGCGGAAATATATCGCGCAGAGAGCAGAATTGCTTGGAGCGGTTAGATTGCCGAACAATGCTTTCCTGAGAAACGCCGGAACCGAAGTCACGAGCGACATCATATTCCTGCAAAAACGCGACCGTCCCATCGACATTGAACCTGATTGGGTGCATTTGGGCTTGACAGACGACGGCGTACCAATTAACCGATATTTCATCGACAACCCGGAAATGTTGCTCGGCACAATGGCGTTTGATGACCGAATGTACGGCAAAGAAAAAGATACAACGTGCAACCCGATAGAGGGCGCGGATTTAGCAGAACAGCTAAAAACCGCGCTCTCGTATATTCGTGGACAATATACTATTGAGGAACTTGACGACCTCGACGGCGTTGACGACCACGCCATACCAGCAGACAGTAATGTCAAAAATTTCAGTTACGCCGACGTTGACGGTATGGTATATTTCCGCGAAAACTCTCTGATGTACCCGGTTGACCTGCCTGCGGCTACGCTTGAACGAATCAGAGGTATGATAGGACTGCGCAAATGTGTTCACAGGCTCATTGATTTACAGCTTGACGAACACAGCGAGCCGGAAATCAGAATACAGCAAACGGAACTGAATGACTTATACGACAGTTTCATCACACAATTCGGGCTGATTAACAGTCAGGCGAATAACAGGGCGTTCAATGCTGACAGCGCGTATTATCTGCTTTGCTCGCTCGAAATAATCGACGAGGACGGCAACCTCGAACGAAAAGCTGATATGTTCACCAAGCGCACTATTAAGCAAAAAACAGTTATAACTCACGTTGATACGGCAAGCGAAGCACTGGCGGTTTCACTCGGCGAAAAAGCCTGCGTTGATATGGCATATATGTCCGAATTGACGGGCTTCACGCCCGAAAAACTCTATCAGGATTTAGAGGGTATTATATTTTACAATTTTGGTAATCCTGACCGTTCGCTGCCACCTTTCAATCCTGAAACAATGAAACTGCACGAAAAATTTCTGCTCGTTACATCAGATGAATATTTATCAGGGAATGTGCGGGATAAATTATATGTGATAAAAAAATTCAACGAAGGTGTCGGGGACATTTGGCAAGGCGTAGATATTACCGTAAACGTGAAAGCACTCGAAGCGGCACAGCCCAAAGACCTCACTGCCTCTGAAATCGCCGTGCGTCTCGGCTCGACTTGGATTGACCCGGAATATATTCAGCAGTTTATGTACGAACTTCTGAACACATCATATTACAATAAAAAAGTGTATCAGGTAAAGTATCACTCGTACACGGGTGAATGGCAGGTAACAGGGAAAGGTAAGGCGCAGTACAGCGACATTCACGCCACCGTCACCTACGGCACAAGCCGCATGAACGCTTACCAGATTATAGATGATACGTTAAATTTACGCGATGCGCGTGTTTACGACTACAACAAGGACGCTGACGGAAACGATAAGCGTGTGCTCAATAAAAAAGAAACGACGCTCGCCCAGCAGAAGCAGGAGCAAATCAAACAGGCGTTCAGGGACTGGATATGGAAAGACCCCGAACGCAGACAAGCCCTTGTTCGAAAGTATAATGATATGTTCAACAGTATCAAACCCCGCGAGTACGACGGCAGTCATATCGTTTTTTCAGGCATTTCGCCGGAGATAACCCTGCGTCCCCATCAGCTTAATGCAATCGCGCATATACTGTACGGCGGTAATACGCTGTTGGCGCATGAAGTAGGAGCAGGTAAGACGTTTGAAATGGTGGGCGCAGCTATGGAATCGAAACGGCTCGGATTGTGCCAGAAATCGTTGTTCGCAGTCCCGAATCATTTGACCGAACAATGGGCGGGTGAATTCCTGCGGTTATATCCGTCCGCGAATATACTCGTGGCGACAAAAAAAGACTTCGAAATGCGGAACCGCAAGAAATTCTGCGCTAAAATTGCGACAGGGGATTACGATGCGGTCATAATCGGGCACAGCCAGATGGAAAAAATCCCGATGAGCCAAGAGCGTCAGGAACGGCTGTTGAACGAGCAAATCTGGGAAATCGAGGAGGGCATACGCGAACTCAAAGCGTCAAACGGCGAACGGTTTTCTATAAAACAACTCGAAAAGACGAAAAAATCACTCGAAGTGAGGCTTGCGAAGTTACTCGAATCGAAAAAGCGCGACGATGTAGTGACCTTTGAACAGCTTGGCGTTGACAGGTTGTTCATAGATGAAGCACATGCTTTCAAAGATTTATAATATAAAGGGTATTTCGGAGAAGTACCTAATATATTAGGCAGTTCCTACGTTTGCGGCATAGACGGAAGGCATAAATAACGGCGAAATGTACCTTGACAAACACCGACCTTGTTCGGTCATAGAAACTTTATACAATTTCGAGTTCAACATAATGCAGGAATCAGTTGTAAAATTTTTCAATATTTCGAAAAATACCTTACCAAAACGCCGTAAAAAGTGCGTTATACGAGAGATGTTTCAAATCTCTGAAAAAACGATGATAAAAAAATATGTAAATATTATATGAACATCTCGAAAAATACCCTCCCAAAATGCCTTAAAATTTGCGTTATATAGGGGGATATAAAAATTTATATATTTTTTTCTGTTGAAAGGACTATATAAATTCTCTTAACAGGGGGTACAAAACGCCTATAAAAGTGCATTATATAGGAGGACTTTTTCCCTTTCTGTCCGCTACGGCGGGCAACTGAACCATGACAAGTGAATACCGCAGCCGGTCAGATACCGGGAAATATAGCTTTGCCATGACACGTCGGAGGCGTCGAGCGAAGCGAGTATTACCCGGATAGCTGAAAGCCGCAAGTAATAATATAACCGTCCCTGAGCGCGAAAGTAGCGTACAGGCGCGATGACGGAAAGGATTACAGAGCGGCTATAAGTGAAACGCGCCTAATGTCAAACAAGGCAGGACGCAGGAACGGGACTGGGATGAAAGCGGAACAAGGCTATGCTGGGATTTTCCTCCGAGAAATTTCGGTTACCCCGTCTTGAAAAGCATAGGGGTAGGTCTGCTTATAGTCCGAAATTATATTTATATTATTTTATTTATGTTGAAAAAGGAGTCAGTCTATGAAAACAGCCGCAGAAAAATGCGCGGTAACGATGCCCAAAGAGGCGGAACCGGTAAAACTGCTGAAACGGATTGGCTCAACATTGTACAAAGTGTCAATCTATTTCAGCGAGAACAGCAAAGAAACATTAGAAGATAAAATCCTCAGGTTGATAGAACGGGAGGTACACGACAATGTTTGACGTACAATATGCCGCAGATGTACAGGACTGCCGGAAAGAGGCAGAGATGAACAAAAGAACCACCAAAATAACCGCTCTGTACGAGCGGTTATCACGCGACGACGAGTTGGAGGGCGAGAGCAACTCCATCACCAATCAGAAACAGATTCTGGAAACATATGCCCGGCAACATGGATTTACAAACTGTGTACACTTCACCGACGACGGAGTGACGGGAACATCGTTCAACCGTCCCGGGCTGAACGCGATGTTAGAGGAAGTCAAAGCAGGAAACATAGCCGTCTGCATCGTAAAAGATCAAAGCCGCATCGGGCGCGATGTGCTGGAAGTCGGTCTGTTGAAACGTACATTCGAGGAAAACAATGTGCGGTTCATCGCCGCCAACGACAATCTCGACACGGCGAACGGATTCGATATTATGTCGATATTCCGCGATGTTTTCAACGAATGGTATGTTGCAGACACCAGCAAAAAAATCAAGGCTTCTGCCCGTTCCAGAGGCTCTGTGGGCAAACCGCTTTCGTATAATGCGATATACGGTTATGTAAAGTCGCCGGACGACAAAAACGTTTGGCTGATAGACCCCGAAGCTGCCGATGTTGTGCGGAAAATTTTCGGCATGGCATTTAACGGAATGGGACCGTATCAGATAGCGCGCAATTTGTCGGCGACAAAAGTCGAAAAACCATCTGCGTATTTCGCCAGGACGAAAGGCTGGATAGACAGCAGTTCCGGCGAACCGTATGCGTGGAACGGCGGCACAGTTGCCGCAATCCTCAAAAAACCAGAATATGTCGGTCATACCGTGAATTTCAGGACACGCAAGGAATCATACAAGAGCAGGAAGTTCACGTACAACCCAAAAGAAGACTGGAAAATATTCGAGGACACGCACCCAGCCATAATAGACATTGAAACATTCGAGACTGTGCAGAGATTGCGCGGAACTCCGCGCCGCGCAGATAGCTGCGGCGAAGCGAATCCGTTGACGGGACTGCTGTACTGCGCTAACTGCGGCAAAAAAATGTACAACAGCAGACAGAAAAACACACACTACGACGAACGCCGTTTCGGTAGAGTATATAAGCACAAGGTCGCGAATTTTTATATCTGCTCAACCAACAGCCTGTCAAAAGGTGTATTCAGCGAAAAATGTTCTCAGCATTATATTCGCACGGAAGTCGTGCGGGAACTTATACTTGATTCAATAAAAAACATCAGCGATTATGTACGTGAAAACGAATCTGTGTTTGTCGAAAAAATCCGCGAAACATCGGCAATTAGGCAGGAGGAAACAGTGAAAGTAAGCAAACGTAAATTTGTGCAGAACGAACGGCGAATAATCGAGCTTGATAAATTGTTCAAGAAAATCTACGAGGATAACGCCACAGGCAGGCTTAATGACAGACGTTTTGAGCAGCTTTCTGACGAATACGAACGGGAGCAGGCTGAACTGGAAACGCAGAACGCCGCACTTCAAGCCGAAATTGACGCTTTTACCGCCAACAGCGTTAAAGCTGACAGATTTATCGAAATCGTCCGCAGATATACGGAGTTTGATGTACTTACGACGCCGATGTTAAATGAATTTGTTGAAAAAGTAATCGTCCACGAGGCGGACAAATCGAGCGGCGAACGTGTTCAGGAAGTTTATATAGTGTTTAATTTCATTGGCAGGTTCGATGTTCCAAGGGAAGAAATTCCGCCTACGCCGGAGGAACTCGCGGAACAGGAAAAGCGGCGGGAAAAACTTGCGAAACAACGCGAGAGTAACCGCCGTTGGTACGAGCGGAAAAAAGCTGAACGAATTGCCATTATGTAATTGCTTTATAAAATTATCATAACTATACCTTCTCTGGAAAACTGGGGAGGGTATTTTTATGTCGGGAGAAAAAACATAAAAAGTAAAATGTAACGAAATAGTCGTTTAAAATCGCCGTAAAATCTACGGCTTTGAGGATTTATTTAGGGTTAGATGTATTTATGTATATAATTTCAGAAATAACAGATCATAGCGTTACATACTGTAAATGTTAAAGGAACGGCGGCGGTGCAGAACATTTAACATTAAGAAAATATAATTGTTATCATTAACAGAAGGAGTAAACAAATAATATGGCAAAGGAAAGATTGAGCAATTTACAAAAATGGATACTTGTGAACTGTTATCGAATGACGGTTTTGCGTGATAATACCAAACTAAGTCCGTTATCGGGCAGAAATTCACCGGACGATAAATATATCTTCTTTAGAGACGATATATTATTATCGTATTTTAATCTGAAATCAAGCAGAAAAGGCACATTTTTGGAAGTGCACCATTTCAGAGAGAGCAAAGCATATTACGGCGCACAGGCGGCTGTAAGCCGGACGTTGAAAAATTTACAGGAAAAAGGGTATATTTGCGAAATGCAAATATATGACAGAGTTATATTGACCAAAAAAGGCAAGGAAAAAGCTAAGGAGTTAAATGTTAAAGGGTACAGTAGCGGTACGCAACCTTTAACCACAAGCCAAAACAACGATATAATCATCGTTTATTAATTAAAATCATATCTACGGGAGGGAATATTATGCAAAAGTTGAAACGCAACATCGCTCTGACATTCCGCGTGAGCGCAGATGAGCAGGAGCAAATCAAGCAAAAAATGGAGTTGGCAGGAATCCACAATTTACGGGCGTTTCTGCTCAAAATGGCGTTGACTGGCAGGGTGATACAGCTTGACCTGACCAATGTTCGCGAGTGTTCGTGTCTGCTCGGCAACATCGCCGGTAACGTCAATCAGATAGCCAAATGCGCCAACGAAACCGGCAGTATTTATGCCGACGACATCGCCGGTATTCAGGCTCAAATGGCGGAATTTCGTGCGCAACAGAACAAAACAATAAAAATATTATCAAACATACTGGAGATATAACGATATGGATAACTTAAAAATATTCAGCATACAGGACGTCGAAGCGGAGCCGGTATCATGGCTGTGGGAGCCGTATATTCCATACGGCAAAATCACGATCATACAGGGTGACCCCGGCGACGGAAAAACTACGATGGCTCTGGCTATCGCCGCCGCTGTCACAAACGGTGAATCATTATCA
>Ga0123357_10009588_pt1 | contig 12230 bp, 13 predicted proteins | sample TergutEmb28metaG_FD_89873 | JGI IMG/M metagenome (GOLD analysis project Ga0123357, IMG submission 89873) | Embiratermes neotenicus P4 segment gut microbial communities from Petit-Saut dam, French Guiana - Emb289 P4 | ecosystem: Host-associated > Arthropoda: Insects > Digestive system > Gut ...
CAACACTGCGTAAGTAATGACGCAATCTTTCCCGCCATTTCAGCAGTTGTACTGGAGAACTTCTGGCAGCTAGTGCAGTGTAATTTGTCTCCGGAGGTGTGTGCACTTGGAAACGACAGAGCGTTGAAATGGCGGCAGTTCGTGTCTCAGGTACCGTGACTAATGACGATCAGCGCGCGTACATCAAAATTGAAACATTACGCGGGAAAACTCCAACGGAGATCCACAGTTCACTGATGGAAGTGTGTGGTGTGGAAACTGTTGACCTAAGCACAATTTCACGCTGGGCTCAACGCTTTCGTGAGGGAAGGTTGAGCATAGAGAACAACCCGAAGTCAGGATAACCCCGAACGCTTACGATTGTAAAGGCGTGATCATGACAAAGACAGGGTACCGAGAGGTACGACTGTAACTGCGGCCTACTACTGTCAATTTTTGCAGAAACTGAGGCGTAAGATGAACGCGAACAGACCAAACTTGCTGGAAAACGTTGTCTTGATTTTGCATGACAACGCTCGGCCCCACATTGGTAAGGTTGTCCGTGAATTGTTGGACAGATACAGCTGGGAGGTGTTAACCAATCCGCCCTACAGCCCCGACAGGAGTCCCCCGGACTACTACCTGTTCCCAAAATTGAAAATCAACAAGCGTGGTATGCGTTTCTCTACGCTGGAAGACCTATCTGCCTCCGTTACCCGATGCGTCAGACAGCTCAACTGTTCTACAGACCTGACTGGTATCATGGACCTTCCAAAATGTTGGGATGCAGTCATTCGACAGAAGGGGGACTACACTGAAGGACTATAACACTTTCCCGCACATCTGGTGTTCTATTCTGTAGGTACCCTCGTACAAGTACTACAGCCTTAGTGAAGAAATACGCGTCGTTGTTATGTGTATGGATAGTTCAGAGGTAAGAGTATGGTTCAGGTAGCGGTTTCACTTTGACCCTTTAGAATCTTGTATTAAATTAAACTCCTTAATCTCACATTCTCCTCTACGAACACAAGTCGGTTGGCGTTTTACGAGGAAATAACTGTCATTTGTTATAAGTATCATAAGATTTAAGGTAAATGCACATAGTGGAACAGGTACAGTTTTTGGTTTATAAATTATCCAAGACCGCGCAATGAAAAATTAGATGCGTTAACGAAACCAACAAGTGTACAAAAATGTATAAAAGTATTTTATATTATAAATTCGGCAGGAGGAATGCTATGTTTTGTAACGTAAGATACTTTTATGCAATTTTTGGTCTTGAACGTAGAGGGGCAAATAGTAACCACTAAAATTGTAAGGAGCTAATACGTATGTTATATTTACTATTCCACCAGGGGCCGAAGTGTGAAGTTTGCCACTCACCTCCACCTGGTGCCGAGGTAAGGGAGGAGAGGACCTACAACTCCACTCCCCCATATGTCATCATGGTGTGTACAGGGACAACTTTACCTTTATTAGTACACATAAAAAGGTATATACTGCTTAATGAGCTCAGATTAATGCGGGGAAAGTCACGGAGGAAAGGCGGAGTGCCTCTGAAGCACGGCCATCTTGTCATTTGCATGTGTACATGAACATTGCGTACAAATATGTCATCTCACAGTAAAAAATCGATACGCTATTGCACAGTCGACCGCATATATGCATTATTCTCATGTGTAATCATGTTAGCCTGATTGAATTACATCAGTATAAAATTACTTCGTTTTCGGGAATTATTTTGGCATTAGTCACACTGTCATCGTGTATTATACCTAACAGGAGAACTTCAAATACCTCGAATGAGCACTCTGACAATGTGTCACGAAATATAGGTGCAGTTATTACCAATAGCTATACGTAATTCTATGGAGCAGTGAACTACTTTAAAAGTTGATAGTTGTTCAGCTTCTCAATAAAACATCCGCGTTTACAGTACTATATTCGCAAAGCCTGCCGCTAGAAGCTGTACACAATAATTTAAACTTCTTTTTACAGGGTTTCAGCCGCATCACATGCTGGATTCATTGTAATGTTCCGGCAGCCACTGAAGTTGCCAACTTCAAGAAGGTTGTGAGGAGGAAGCGCGAAATGTTGAGATACGTATGGGTCTCGCGGTGAAATTATGTGTGGCGGCTGGATGGTGTAGAGGAGCGGGAAATATCTGTCTCAACATCTACGAACAGAGGAAAGAATGTTTCAAGTCAGACCCTCACAAACGTTGCCCTCCTTTCGGGCTTGTCTACAAACATTTTTCGTACATTTTTCAGCTGTAACATGCTTACTGTATATACCGCCCACCAAATTATCTTTCATGTTCTTAAAGTTCTAATAATATATCAAGAAGTATCCAAACTAGGAAAGTGCCCATTACGAACACTTTCACATTTACCTGTTATTTTCTCTATTTTACAAGATTAGTAGACTTCTCAGAGTGTTTTACTCAAAAGCCTTCAATCTAAGGCTCTTCCTTGTGGGCACGAAACATGTTTCATGTCCTTATAAAACGAAATATAAAATTATCAGTTTCTTTATTTACATTTCAGTAATTACGTTTTAGGGACAAAAGAAGAAAAATGTCCACTCATAGTGCAGTTTATGGCAAATATCAAGCGTAATAATTAAAACGTAATTGTTTTCTCCACTCTCAACTGGAAGGAATGTAAAATTTGTCAGGTATGAAGTTCTGAGAACAGAGCTGATAAAGAGTCAAGTCTCCTGGGATTTTACACCTGATAGATTGGCAAACAGTTACCGAACCTTCGGGACTGCTTAATGCAAACGTTTTTGGGCAGCTTGACTCCGAAGCTGCGTATAGCAACGCTTCTACAAATCGCGTGTACTGTTTACCAGTCAACGGATTGTAACATTCCACAAGACCTGAATGTTCAATATTAACGTTGTCACCGTCCGTCAGGTAGCAAACAGGTACTCACCACCATAAAAAGTGTGTAAAATAACACTTCCGTGCCAATGGCAGGAGTACCTTCTATTATGCAAACTATTCGACAGTGTGTTAACAACACCTAGCTGATGTACCAGCCCACGACTCATCTCTGCCGTAGAACGTGGTGAACATTGCCTTTGTCTGTTTGCTCCTGTGTGCAGGCTACCACGTTTGGTTTCTCCACTGTACACATGAAACAGGCAACTGTGTCAACCTGGCATGCGGCTTGTTCATATTTTCTCGTTAAAACTGTGAGAGCAATTTCAATCTGTTTGCGAGATTTGCGTTTCAGAATACCGGCGGACTGATGGGATCAATATTTAATCTCTGGGATTAAAGCTCCGAGTTCAAAACCCGACTGTGACACGGGGATGGGTGTGGTACGCCTGCACTTCATTACCGCTGCATAATGCATGCAACGACGCCCATCGATGTGCTGATAGTGCAATTCTCTGTGGCTCAGTCACAGTTTACAGTATTGCTTTAGAGCCTGCAAATTTCGTATGACTTGAATTTGACATTTCTAAAGGTTCTCGGTAGAAATAAATTCTACAAACATAGCAAAGTAACGTTTCCGCAATAAAATCCCGAAAATGACCTTGACTACAGTTGTTATAATTTCTTTAGTTCAGAGGTTGAAAACTGCGTCTGCTTCCGTCTTCAGAAGCCAAAAGAGTGATAAGGATTCTGGTTTTTTTGGGATCCTTGACAAACAAAACTCTACCATTCAAACGGACATACTAACACCAACATTTCCCCATCCATTTATTATCTGAAGACGAAATCAGACTAAGTTTTTAAAATACCCCCAGACCACGAAAAATGAACAAAACACTAATCGAGCCCGAGGCCTTGGCTCTTCAGAGATGATAAGCAGCGTACATTGGAAGTTGGTTACAAACGTTTTGGGACAGCCTATCAGTCCGGTCTTGAGGAGATAATCAGTCCAAGAAGAATAGCTGATTTAATGGAACTGGCAGGTCGTTCCGAAACGTCGATAACCACCATTTACACCGCGTGACTTTCCAGAAGATCAAAAGTCTCAGCTACACCGTGGCGCAGGCCTGAAATCCCGCTCTAGTCAAGTTTATTGTAGCATACGACTGTCGGAATTTTTAAGACTGGTAAAACCTTATAAGCTCATCTAAGATAAAAATGTAAATGATTCATAATCTCTGAATCACGAACAGCAGTAAAATTACAAACTTAGTACAATGCTAATCATTTAGTTATACAAGTAACCTTGTTGACTCCGTAAAAAGGCTCAAATATATACTTGTTTAAACCACAGGATATTACGAGCACTAGAGGTGCCAACACAATGACCTGTTAGCCATCAGGCAGTTTCTGTTGTAAAGGTATGTCTGGCAGGAAGACCTGTCACGACAAATATTTTTTGCAAAGTGTCGGTTAAAACACTCGTGGCCAGTTTCGCGGTGAAAAAACAAAATAACCGACAGCATGGTCGTATGTTCCGAAATAACGTATCTGCTCTCCTGGGAGGGTTTCTGACATTTATTTACATTGGATCATTTTGAAACACATTATACAGTACATTAAACACTTGCTTAACATCTAACTGTATTCACAATGTACAGTGTAGTAAAATAAACCTGCATTAACATAAGAGCATTATAGTAAATAAATTGATTAAATATATTCTTATGTTTATTGGACCGTGCATCATTGTGATAATTGAAGAATAAGAGACCAACTTGATGTCACAATTTATTACATTTATTGTGCTTCAGCCTGCCACACGGATACCACCCCAACCCAGCCACACAGAAACTCCAACACACATCGAAACAAAAACACACAACCAATGTGGTGATACAATAAAAAAATTGCAGGCTCCTGATGATGGATGTATTAATGTCCGAAACATGTTGAGCACAGAAGAAGTGAAATAAAACTTAACAAATTGTGACATCATGTTGGTCTCTTATTCTTCAATGATTAAATATAATTTAGGGCTGATACTTTCTTCTCGACATATTTCGATCATTCACGATTATAATAAGGAAAATTCACAACAATTAGGGTGCAAGAAGCAATTACGCACTGATGGCTGTGAAAGTTTTAAAATAAACTTATGTATTTCTTAATTAATTATGGCATAAGCCTTTGAAATCCACAACAATTTCCGTCTGCGTAATTGGAGAACTTCCTCAATGTCGTTTATAAGCCATGAATAAAATTATGATAAAATATATTCTTGTCTCTCTTCTTTCATTTTCACCTACGCAACAAAATTCAATTTTTTTAGAAGCTGGCTTTAATTGAGAGGATTAACATCTGTATAAAGAATGCGTTCGTCTTTTAATTTGCGTTGTTTGTAGTTCGGTGGAATGATAGAGAATGCTCCTAAAGCTGTCCTAATGTACTGCAGGAAGTAACACTGCATTTCGAAATGAATTGGATATACCCTATACGTTTTCATATGATTTCACTACATTAGTTCTGTAATTATCTGTAATATTTATCCCTGCCAAAAGGGAGAGAATAATAAAGATACGTTGCAGAAAGTAATTACAGTCTACTTCTAGAATTTAATGTACATTAATGTAAGACATAAGTACAGGGAAATTTCCATTGATTTCCTAGAACCAGAGTTCGTGATTGATGAGGCTTGTAACGTATTTACATTTTAGGATCATGAGTGTATAAATTTGCAGGCCGGTCCCCACCTCTTTCAGCGCTGCACGTCATACAAACTGGAAGAGCTGTTTCCATCAGTGTCTCCCGGCCAGCAATGTTTCTGATTGATGGAAGTCAGTAATGTGTTTACTGCTACCTCCAAGAGTCAGCAGTCCAACGATTCTACCCACACAGACTTTCTCGCGTTTTAAATGTGCTAGAATGACGTATGCTTGCAATGAGGAATTCTGTATCTTCAGTGAAACAATACAAAAATGCAGATATAATCCCTGGTATAGAACAATATTTAGATGCAGTACGTTGAACTGAAGGAGTCAGAATGTCAACGTATGTCCCTTGAACTTGAATGACGCCATCCCGTTGTGCATGTGTAATGAATTTTATTGCGAAGTGCCGTCTATACACAACAATTGAATATCAGTTGTAATTTTAAAACTGGTTAATCACGCTACATGTTTCGGCCTACATTCGTTAACGAATGTAACTTAATTGACAATATAATTCTGTAGGCCTGATGATGACCGGAAAAAACGGCCGAAACATGTAGCGTGATTAACCAGTTGTAAAACTACAACTGATATTCAATTGTCGTGTATAGACGGTACTTTGCGATAAAAAAACGTATTTCCCGCTTTCGCTCGAACTTTACTCGGAAAACTAACGTGATTATGGAATATTTCGGAGTGCCTGTTAGGAGTCAAGTATAGTAGCTTGGGATTTCTCTGAAAGAATAGAGCTCCTTGAGGGAAACATGTTTTTTTTAATGGATTTTGAGAAGAGATCACAGTTTCCGTCGAAGCACCATTTTTTAAGGGCGGGGATTGGTTTTTTATATGAGACCGACGTCTTCGTCACGGCATAATTTTCCCTTGTAACCGGCCATACGGGGTTTCGGGAAAGGACCGACCGGAAGCCTGTGTATTCAGTACTAGTAAAAGTGGAGTAGGGGGAGAGACCGCGTTTATTCAGTCGTAAATGCCTGTGCGATATGGAGCAGCTGATGAGTAGAGGTGGCCCGTGTTTATGTATCATACTGAAGACCGCGTATGAGTTAAAGAGGCATATTCTGGTCCTTTTACTCTCAAGCGCGTTCGCAATACTGCGAAAAGCTTCGTCATATCTGTCTGTCCTTTCGTCCGTCCGTCCGTCCGTCCGTCCGTTCTCACGGAACAACTCGGGTCCCACTGGACGGGTTTTCATTAATTTTAATATGTGAGGATTTAAAGAAAATCTGTCGAGAAAGTTCAAGTTTAATTAAAATCTGACAAGAATAACGGGTATTTTACATGAAGATGTCTGTGCATTTATCCCAAAAGTTTGTTAAATTCTTCCTAGAATGAGACATATCCCAGAAAAAAAAAATTGTAGACATATCAAAACACCCATTTTATGTTCAACAACTTTTTCCTAAAATCTTGATGTGGACGAGATAGTGTGGAAAAATACAATACAGCCACGCAGTCCACGTGAGCCAATTTAACATAGTGCGCAAAAGATGAGCATTACATGCCAGATACAGACACACATTCACAAGATTTAATACCTGCTTTTCCACGACAATTAACAGGCGAACGTTCCTCGATGTAACGTTATACCTAAACTTCCTGCTTTGTTGTTATTCTACGTGACATTCCAGGTTCATTACTCCGTCTTTCATATCTTTTGCCTTCTTTCCGAGAATGTGTATTTTAAAATCCTTTAACGAGTATTACACTTTCAAATTTTTATTTCTCTTTTCCTTCCTTACTTCTCGCTTTGACTCCGTATTGAAAAGTTAAATTTGATCTTTCTTCTATCAAATATTCTGCTTCATTTCAATAAATAAAACAACTCAAATTGACAGCACTTTCAAGTGATTGTTGGTTTACTGCAATCATTGTAGAGGAAATGTAGCCTACTTCAACTGGTACGAGTCTGTCTCCTAGCCCTGATAAAGCCAGTTCCGAAGTGCGAAATAGTTTCTTTTCAGACACCCTGTTAGAAATGTGGTTGGCATTTGAACCCAGGACCTGCGGGCCTACCGCTCAGGCCAGTTTGGCACACCATTAATATTCCCATATTCACCATATTCACCATACCGCCGACCGCTCCTTTGGGCTGCAAACAATCGGGAAGGACGTCATAATGTAAGCCGAGTTACATTAGTATCGATTTTCAGAATCGTAGGTCTGGGCTGGACATGGCTTCCTGAACAAAGCTGCACGTTGTAATCGAGTTACTAGTGTAGCAATGTGCTTGTAGTGTGAGCGCTGAGCAAAGAAAGACATACCCAAACTTTCAATGCAAAGCCTGTTCAAGAGGAACGTGCCCATTGAAATTCAGAGCAACGTACCCTGTTACCCTAAAGATATTCAAATACACAAAGGATTATTAATTCCAGAACAGACAGGGCGACTAGGCACTGTTGCTAGCAACACTCCTCATCGGAAATTTGTAATTCATAAAACGATATCGTATGCTACACTGTATGCTACACTGTATGCACACATACGAAGGCAAGTAAAGACTAAGTTTCACTTTAAATATTAAATAATGTAATAAATCGTCGCCCTGATCTTGAATGCAATTCTTTAACCGCTCCAAAGTTACCTTATTCCATCAGGACACAGTGTTTTGAGCCTCATCTCATTTCACAATCACAGATCTCATGTCCATTCCGCAGACATTTGGTGAAATTTGTAAAATAAATAATCAAACACAAAATAATTTTCTTTAATGATTAAAACAATGAATGTATGTTAGTGTGTCACATTCTATTGCGTTTCACAAGATATCAGCAGTTAGAAACACACAGTCTAACACAATTCGTTTTATTAGAAAACAGTGTATTTTGTTGGAAAATATAAGTAGTTACAGACTTCGACTTACTGACTCAGAACAAGGCTGTTACTTAAACAATACGTAAAGGAAAGTATTAAATTATCATTACAGTTGATTTCCTTGGTCTGAGATCTAAATTTGAGTAATTTTTACGATAATGTTTATTTAATGTAGCTTGTAAAAGGAGGAATTTTGAGTTGCGTTACCCAGTTTTTAGGATATTTCCATTTTAAGAGCAAAATTATTTAAAACCAGATTTTTAGACCGTGTCTTTATCGTTCCTGATTCACTAATACATCGCCGATACGTTTCAGCCATCCAACTGCCGTCCTCAGGATGGCAGACTTTTATTATTATATGCTGTGTGATTACTTACGTTAGACTATCTTCTTAAAGTAAGGTTAAAATAACAAAGTGTAGGCTATACATTATTCGTTAGAAATCAAAATCCTGTGCATGGTTAAAATTCAGTTTGTCACACAATAACAAAACAGACCGGCCCAGCTCAGATTGGCCTTGTCTTCGTTACAGCTATATAATTTCATATAATAAATCCAACTAGATGCACTTATTTCTCAAATTTATTTTTGGAATAAAACTCTACATGTTTCGGACAGTTCCTTTGTCCATCATTAGGAGTTTTTCACTGTACACACAGCAATGGTGTATGTCATACAAGTTTGCTGACAGCTTGCGAACAGGATCAGGACGGAACTGCAGTTCCGTCCTGATCCTCTATGACATACACCATTGCTATGTGTACAGTGAAATATTCCTGATTCCAAAAATAAGTTTGAGAAATTAGTGCATCTAGTTGGTTGTATTATAAGAATTTATTACGATGCACGGTCACCTGAACGTAAAAAAATACATATATGTCAATATCTCCTTCACATCAACAAGTACACTATTCTATAATTTATTCGTACAATCTTTTAGAAAGCTCCTACGTGTTTCGGCGCCATTATCACGCATATGTATGCGTTCTTTTTATGTTGTTTCCATCAACTTTAATGTGGATATACGTATTTAGCCGTTAAATGGTGAAATCTGTAATTTTTATTAAACTATACCGCTGCGTTAGTTTTAAATAAGTTCTTCTTTGTGTCTATACAGTGGTGTATAATTATTGCTTGCAGTTCAGTCCTGGTCCTGCTCGCAGGCTGTCAGCAAACCTGTTTGACAAATACCATTGCTGTGTGTACAGTGAAAAACTCCTGATGATGAACAGATGATTTGTCCGAAATATGTAGAGTTTTATTCCAAAAATAAATTTGAGAAATTAGTGCATCTATTTGGTTTTATTATATGAATTTATCACGATGCACGGTCACCTGAACGTAAAAAAAAAGCTATATAATTTTGTATGTGTCGTTGCATTGGTCATATTTTGTTGGGTTACGAAGTGAAGAAGCAGTTCAATACGCCCGTGTGTTTGTGGGTCTCATTGTCTGTTTCACTAATTTCACAATGTCTGACGAGCAATAATTCTTCTGTTACTTTTGTTTCGCTATCACTAAGTTTCCTTAGAATTTAAGTGTCTGAGTCGATGGCCACCAGAAACCCAACTATAAAGCTATATCCTTCGGCTTCTTTTAGCCCTTACACATACTCGTCAACTTTTCTCTGGTTCATTCGTCTCTACACTGAATTGCCATTTGTCCCTAAATTACATACGCTTTAAATCTTATTATATATAGATATATTTGTTGACTCCAATTGTGTTGACACCCGGTGGCAGTAGTACAGTACACATTTACACAAAAACAATACACAGAATAACACAATTAATTTGAGAAGAGTGCGGGCCGTGCCCCGTCTTTGCGAGTTATATCCTGGCATTTGCCTTGCAACCGAAGAAAAAGCAAGGAAAAACCTCAATCATAGTAGCTGAATAGTGCCAGCTGGCACGATAAAACAGAATATACAGTCTTAACGTGTGTCATCCCTGTTGTGTTAGGTCAATAATACAAAGTTATAGTGTGTGTGTGTATATATATATATATATATATTCAAGAACACAAAACTATTACAATTAGTAGTGATATATAATATACAGCTCTGTGTTTCGGCCCTGTATGTAGGCCATCATCAGGTTGTCCAAAGAACTTATTAAGTGACTATACAGTATGTGTGGTAATTTTGGATGGGGGGCGAGATCTCTTCTTACTTCATAAATCGTGGGATTAGTAAAAGTTGCCAGCATTTATACTGATGCATACTTCATCATGTGAATGCATAGGTGTTCATCTTATGATCCTATCATGCGATTAAATAAATATAATAAGGAGTTACATCAATTGTAAACATCTTGTAATTCTAACATGCCAATTAGGTGGTAGAAACCATCGTACTGAGATGTTTCATCAATTGTAAACTTCATGGCTTGTGAAAAACATAAATTAATTACATATGTTATAAGTGTGTAGTACAGTAGTTATGTAATAGTAACTTTAGTTCTTGTTTCCTGTATTCTTATCTTCGTGGTCATGTGGTATGGCCGGGAGTCCTCGGGTGGATGGGTATTACTTAAGGTCTACTATTGTCTCCTTCTCTTAGGAAGGGTCTTCAGTATTTTGGGTCAGCTACTTGTGAATATATGTGGTACGTTATGTTGACAGAGTATGCGGTTTCTAGTATCATATGGATTTACGTAGAGCTAGGTGTTTTTACTCACATATCTGTCGAGTTGCCGTTGTTGTAGGGGGACTTGTGTAGCAAATCCAATGTCTTTTGTTTTCGGAAATTGTTACGAACGTAATGACCTTTCCATAAAGAAATCAGGAACGTTATCCAAATTAAGATAAAATGCCAAATTTTAAACTTATATTTCAAGTTGGTTCCGATTCAATTCCTCCCCATTACTTTAACATCACGGGACCAATAAAGTACGTGTTTACACTTCATAGAACCATGAATATTCAGAGCTGTACTGAGCGACATAATGCTCCGATACACTGTTTTCCTCCACAAGACGGCTGGAACAACACTGCTAATGTCACAGCCCTGCAGTAACCGACGACTCGTCAGGGCCGTTCATAAACTCACGTGTCCGTCTTGTGAATCAGTTCATCGCCTCACTCTATGGAACAGTAACATTCAATCAACAACCGTCAAAGCACACATTTAGTCGACAATAATTCCTGTAAAATTTACCCTCCTACGTGTTTCAGTACTGTCAGCAGGGACTAAAATACCCGACGTAAACATGTAAGATAATACAGTACACTCATTATTACAGTTATAATGAATGTTTACTATGATGGCAGTTGATTGGATGTCAGTTTATCCGTGCTGGGACGGGATTAATCAGCCCGAAGCTCCGTGTAACAGATTTGTTCTTAAGTTGCTAACAATAATCCGGCCGCTGATCAACATATTTTCAGACTTCACAGAAACGGGAAGGCCTATCCAACGACTGACAATAGCCTTACGCCGAACCGTATGTCCAGCAGCTGAATTCAGTCCGCACAACTTCTTAATCCCATTTTGCCTACGTCTTAATACTAAACATTTACTACTAGGCTTCCCACCTCGTCCATTCTCTTAAATTTAAACACCCAAGTTTTGTAACAAAATAGTGACCTCGTCCCCATTGTTTTACACCAATCTGCGTATTATTTTAATTGCATCTCTTTTTCTTTCTGGTAAGCTATCCTTAATATTTTCCTTAAGACTGTCATGTATCTGCATAATGAAATATCATATTCACCGCAGAATGTATATATATATATATATATATATATATATATATATGTGAGCGCGGTGACACATTTTTTAATGTTCTGTGATAAAAATGTGTGGGTCGCTTTTTCTATCTCAG
>Ga0123357_10009590_pt1 | contig 12230 bp, 4 predicted proteins | sample TergutEmb28metaG_FD_89873 | JGI IMG/M metagenome (GOLD analysis project Ga0123357, IMG submission 89873) | Embiratermes neotenicus P4 segment gut microbial communities from Petit-Saut dam, French Guiana - Emb289 P4 | ecosystem: Host-associated > Arthropoda: Insects > Digestive system > Gut ...
CCGGCGCCATCATGATACATGTATATTTTTACCCCATAAATAGGCTCATTCAATTTCATATCTTCCAATTTCCACCGGCGTATATCCCACAGGCGCATATTCTCGAATGCAAACTCTAAGCGACGTTCGTTAAGAATGAGGGTTCTGAAATCGGAAACGCTGTTAGAAGCGGCGACTTCGTCCACATAACTGTTTCCTGTGCCATACAGGCTACGCAGTTTTTCTATAATTGCGACCGGAGTATTGGCAGCGTCAACGCCGGGCACCGTTCCATTGGGGCCACTGTATTCATTGCATGCTTCGGCCAAATTCATCCATATCTCCATGCGGCGCAACAGTGGATTGCGATGTAAAGTTTGGGGTGGATCAGCGCCGGGGTTGTCGGGATTGTAAAGCGTGTTGGGCAGGTTCGACATTCCTTTGCGGATATAGTATCCGGTCTGCGTGTTGCGGTAATCGTACCCCGGCGCATCCCTGCCTATGCTTCCGTCGTCGGCGCTCGCCCATATCTCCATCGGACGTTCAGAGGCGCTTTCGTTGAATTTGCCGCCGTTATAGTTGATTTGCAAGGTAAAGCGTTTGTCCCTGTTTACATAGGGATTCTGAGAATCATATCCGGATCTCGCATCCTTAATGGGATAACCGTTCGCCATCGGATAGGCGTTGACCAAATTTTGTGAAGGATTACATCTTCCGGCGCCATACCATAAGGGCGGAAAGTTATTGGCTTCATAGGTTGTTGTGCCGTTAAAAAAACGGAAGAACAACATCTCGTTATATGAATTTTGATCGGTAATTTGATTTACAGCAGCGCCTACAATCATGTCGTTTGTCATTGCAATCATGTTGGACAGATTTGCCGAGATACCGGTTAAAGCCTGTTGGGCAACGGCGGCTGCGCGCAACCACTTTTGCCGAATAGAGTCTTGGGATATGGCATAACTACCGGTCGGCTGATAGGCAGGCGATGCGGCAAACAAGGCTGCACGCGATTTTAGCGCCAGACTTGCCGCGCCGGATGCGCGTCCAACTTCCGCTCCGCCGGTGGGCGAAATATCATCGATGTTGGCATTATACTTCAAAGGCAAGTATTTATAAGCAGAATCGCAGTCAGCTATTATTTGCCGGGCGCAAGTTTCAAAATCGTTGCGCGGCAAAGCGTTCACCATATCCTTTTCATCTTCCGAAAAAGTTCGCGTAACGATCACAAAACCCAAAGCCTGTCCGTCGTTGGAAAGTCCGCCGTAATTTTTGAGCAGTTCCATTTCCCACCAGGCACGTATAAAGTAAGCCTCGCCCATGGAACGTTCTTGTAATTTCACACTGTAAGTGGAATCGGCTAAATAGTATATGATACCCGACGAAAATGCTTTTTCCAGAAAGAGGTTAGCAACCTGTATGGCATTGTATGCAGCCGTCCAATTACCCAAGGGGTTGGCGTTGCTCGTCTGGCTTCCGAAGACATAACTGTATAACGACGATCCGCTTTGCGTGGTCAATGAGTTGTCGGTAATGACATCTAAATAGTTACCGGTACCATTGTAGGAACAAGCGTACTGGTCGATGGCGCTATAAGCCTCCCCAAGCATTCCCATGGCGTTGTCGGGAAATCCCCATGTAATATCGTCGCCATAATCATTGGTCAATTTCGGCTTGAGATAATCCTCGCATGACATCAGTAAAGTGATGACTATACTGAAACAAATATATATTCTGAAATTCTTCATATTTTTTGTTTTTATTATTATTAAAATGTAGCGCTTAATCCGGCGGTATAAGTTGAAAACAACGGATAATTGGTCACACCTGCGGTTGGAATTTCAGGGTCAAGATCTTTTATTCCGCTGATGGTCAGAATATTTGTTCCCCGCATAAAGACTTTGATCGTTTTAAGCGACGAGGTCAGCGGTTTATTGTAACCGAACATATAGCTCAATTCGGCATTCTTCAGGCGACCGAAACTTGAATTTGCCAGCCAGAAAGTGGAGTTGACAAAATTATTGGAACCGCTTGTCGTGGTCAAACGCGGGAAAGTTCCTCCGGGGTTATTGACGGGATGATAACGGTCTAAAGCCAGATCCGACCATTTGTTTTCGCCGTAGTTCCAGTAATAATTGTTGTTGAGCCAAACATGGTCGCCAAGACTGGAAACGCCGAGTATTTTAAGCGCAAAACCCTTCCATGAGAGGTTAATATCCAAGCCGAGCTGGACGCGGGGGTAACTGTTTCCTATCATTTTTTGGTCAAGCGAATTTACCACCTCGTCGTGGTTCAAGTCTGCGTATGCAATGTCGCCAATGGTGTAATAACCGAGCGTTTGCGGCAGATGGCTTGCCAGATCAACATCCTTGCCGAATAATCCTTGCGATACGTAACCGAACATAGCATCGGTAGGCTTTCCCGTAGCATTGCGATAGGCATCCGGATAGATAACCTCATTGGTGGCAAGAAGTTTATTCTTGCTGTATGTTCCATTGATTCCTATGGAGTAGAAGAAGTCGCCCGACTTGTTCATGTATTTAGCTTCCAGTTCGAAACCCTGATTGCTGACCTTTCCAATGTTCATTTGCCCATACATTCCACCATATACAGCTGAATAGATCGAAGATGCGTCACTGATTATATTGCTGCGGGTTTCGTTGAAATAGTTGGCTTCCATCCAAAGTTTACGGTTAAACAAAAGCGCTTCGGCGCCGACGTTGAATTCAAGCGACTGCTCCCATTTCAAATTCGGACTTGCCACATTGGACAAAGTTACCAGACTAAATATGGGGGTATTAACCCTTACATTATAGGATCCATCATTACTCCAGCGCGTAGAATAGAGATTTTGCGGCGTTTGTGCATCATAACCCAAGAGTCCTCCCGACGCCTTTAATTTCAAATAGTTGACGGTATTGTTTCCTTTCAGGAAATCTTCATCAGAGAGTATCCATCCGAGACCGCCGGCATACGACATGAAATATTTGTTGTTGTTCCGGAAACGGTCGCTTCCCATAAGCGCTAAATCAACCTCTGCAGTATATTTATCCTTATAGGTATCGTTCACTCTCAGGGCGGTATTTGCCGACTGAATATTAGCCGTGACGCCCGTTTGTTCCTGCATCAAATAAGTATAAAAAAGATTAGCCGCAACCCTGTGACTCTCGAATGTTCGTTCGTAATCCATCCCCATCAGGTAGGAGTTCGTACGCATGGTATAAGTTGCGGGTGGGGCGGACAAATTGTGATTAGTGGAGGTAACGGTTTTGGTTTGCTGCTGAAACATCACTGTGTCCATTCCACTCACGGGATCATAATTCCATCGTTGCGTATAAGATGCTATTTGATTAACAGCGGCTGTTTCAACACCTGTAAAGTAGTTGTCGAAACCGAGTTGCGCTTTCAGACTAAGACCTTTCACAAATTGTGACATATCTAAATTAACGCCGAGCGTAAGTTGTCCGTTCACTATGTTTTGGCTGTATTTTCCACCATACATCAAAGCTCCGTAAAGGTTATCATTACGGGCAAAACTTGCGCCCAACGCAGGATGTCCAAGCGTGTCAAGCGGTATATAAGACGGACTGATGGTCAACGGAAATTCGTTGGGACGGGTTTGATTGATTCTCGAAAATGTTGCTGCGTGGTCTATCCCTGCACGGCTTGTCATGTCAAATACTCCACCCATGCCGACAAACGCCTTGAAATGGTCGGTGATTTTCATATCGAGGTTACCCCTGACATTATACCAGTCTCTCGTCGGCGCAGGTCCTACTTTTTGCAAGCCTGTATTCCCGTTGTATCCCACAATAAGGGCATACTGTGCGCTTTCGTTTCCACCTGAAAATTCGACGGATGCTTTCCGGTATCCGGATGTCTTACTCAGGAAATAATTCATATAGTCCACATCGGGATATCGAAGGTCGTTGGGTCCTGAGGAATTACGGTAACCTTCGAGATCGGCGGCGCTATACATTGGCGGCAGCCCGTCGTTGAGTCGCGCTTCGTTGTAAAGCGTAGTATACTGATATGAATTGAGATATTTGGGGAGAGAAATGGGTAAACCTACGCCGGTCTCCGCCGTAACATTGATTTTTCGTGTAAATTTCTTTCCGTGTTTTGTTGTTACTAAAAGCACGCCGTTGGCAGCTCGCGAACCGTAGAGTATCTTTGCTGTGGCGTCTTTCATCACCTCTACCGATGCTATCTCATCCAGCATCAACTCGTTGATGTCGCGCTCCATGCCATCCACCAAGGTAACGATGCCATTACCGCCATTGCGGCTATTTCCGCGAACCCGCAGATCGGCGTTATTATTGCCAAGTCCGTTGACAGTCAAGGTAGCGTTCAAACCAAGAATTTGTCCTTGCAGTGTGTTGCTGAGGAGCGGTTCCGAAAAACTCGTCAGCTTGTCGCCCGATATTCCGCTTACGGCGCCAACCAGGTAGCGTTGCTTTTCCTGAATATTCGAGGGCAAATTCACTGCATCCGCCTCTCCTGCGAAGAGAGTAGCAGTTGTAAGAACGAATGTAAGGTCTTTTGATTCCTGCTTGACTTCATATACAAAAGGTTCGAAACCTATAGACTCTATCAGTAATGAAGAATTCAAGCGCCCCTTTACTGTGAACAATCCGTTCTTGTCGCTTCGTAAAACAGTGGCGCCTTCATTGGCCGTTATCAGCGCATTGGCGACCGGCTTGCCCTCTGGGGAGGTTACCATTCCGCTGATCCAAAATTCGGGAAGGGCTTTTACTTTTTCCGTATTGTCGGCTGCTGATACAGCGCCCATTCCTTTTCTGTTTTTCACCTGAGCCTGTTTCACCTGAGTTTTATTCACCTGAGCCGATAAATCAAAAGCAGGGCTAAGCATCAGTAATATTGCCATCGTAGTCAATAACGCGGCAAATTTATTATGTTTTATTCTTTTGTTCATATTCATTATTTTAATAGATTTAATTCCAGCCCGGATTTTGTTTTATCTTGTGATAACGATTGATCTCGTCTTGTCTTATTGGATACCAATAGTGTTTGCGTTCAAATATACGCACTTCCTGACCAATATTGCGCAATGTATAGGAGAAACCTTGTCCGTACATGGCTTTAGCGCGATCGGCAACTGTTGCTCCGGGAGGGCGTGCCGTAGCATCAATGGATGTATAACCCGCTTTAAACCTAACGGTAGCGCCATAGATTGGGTTAGGATTGGTAAAGAGTTGCTCGGCAATCATCCAGCGGCGAATATCGAACCACCGGTGATTTTCACAAAACAGTTCAACAGCTCTTTCGTCGCGTATTTTGTCGCGAAACGTTTCTTTGGAACCGGTGTAAATACTGCGAACAGGACACATTCCCACGCGGTCGCGTACCATATTAATAGCTTCCACTGCCGTCCAGTCGTATCCCGCAGGTTTTACATTGGGACCGTAGGCTTCGTTCATTGCTTCGGCATAGTCGAGCCATACCTGGGTTGTACGAATTAAAATTGCGTTAAAAGTATAATCCTTATAACCGGGGCCACCACCGGCAGTTTGGCTGTTTGTCCCCTGAACGGAACTCGGCCATTGATATTTCTTTACTAAATAACGGGTAAGTACACTACCATCTCCGCCATCTGCATTGCCTTGAAAGGTTCCATCTCTTCCATTGTCGGAGGGTGGATTGTTCCCATCCCATGTGGACAGGTAAAATGCGTTTCTGTCTTCGACGGTGTCGTCGCCAACAGGTTTCTGCGTATAGGTGCCGAATCTTTCACCCGGCAGTATGATATCTAAATAAAGGCGCGGGTCACGGTTCAGATAGGGCATATCGGGATCGAATGCAGGGTCGTCGCACACCCAGCCGGTCGCTGTCAGTTGGCAAGAATAACCGTTGATGGTTTCGAACTTGTTAATGATGTTCTGAGAAGCAGAAAAATTGGGAGTCCCATTCAACCCGGGGCGGTTTGCCATGGTTGCACATTGCCACACGGTAGTGCAGTCGCCTTCGCGGTTAGCGCCCGTTTTATTCCTGTACCACAACGACTCCTGACTTACAAACGTTCCGTTTGGCGTGTAGAAAATATTGGAGTATTGACTTCCCGGCTGCATTGTTTGGTTATAAACGCCTACGTTGGTAGTATTAATATATACCAGACAGTTTCTTGCATACTCGGCGGCAAGTTTCACGCGATCGGGGTCGTAATCGGTATATTGATCGGTCTTGTCAATACCGTTTCGCATCAGGGGACTTGCGGCGTAGAGTTCCGCCATTTCTTTCACGGCATAAGCCGAAGATTTGGTAGGCCGTCCTGTTTGAATTTCTTCCCACTTATTAGGAAGAAGGTTGATAGCCGAATCCATATCCTGGATAATATAGTCATTACTTTCGGCATACGTGAGGCGAGGCGTATTGACCTCCTCATCGTTATTGAAAACATGGTTCATCGGAACGAATCCTCCTATTCTACGGATAATTTCAAAATAGAGCCATCCCCGGAAAAAATAGGCTTGACCGGTCAGTTGGTTCACTTGATCCTGAGTAAGTTTTGTCATCATCGGAACTTTTTCCAATATGCGGTTACATACACGGATTCCGTCGAAAGATTTGGGAATTATTAAATTCTGGTCATTAAAATTTCCGTTATCTTTCCAACCTATTTCCGACGTGGCATCGCATCCGGATGCCTGCCATTGTCCGGTGTTGAGTATGGAACCAACGTTTGGCTCACAACGTAATTTTTGTTTACCGGGGTTGGCGCCTTCATCGCTTATTTCACCTGTTATATAACCGCCGAATGGATTACCCTGCGAGTAGTAAAACAAGTAGTCGTTGATACCGGTATAAATCCTGTCGAAATATCCGCGCACCGACTGGAAATCGTTGAAAACGGCTTCTTCGGTAGTACCGCCCACATCGGGCTTTTTGTCAAGATAATCCTCGCATGAAACACTGCCAAGCATGATGGCAATGAGTAAAATATAATTTTTATATTGTTTCATATCCTTGATTTATTTTAATGATTAATTTAAAATCCTACTCTCAAACCTGTATTATACCGTCGCAAAGAGGGATAGAGCGATGTCGAGTTTGCTTCGGGATCAAGGTTTTTGTTGAAGCTGGTAAATGTCAACAAATTGGCTCCGTTGATATAAAATTGACATTTGGAAAGCCCCAGCTTGCGGATAAAATTCTTATTGAGCGTGTATGCCAACTCTACGTTTTTCAGCCTGAGATAGGATTGATCCTGAAATATGTAGGTTGATTCCCACTGGTTATAAGTTTTTCCATCGCCGTAGTTTGTATGAAGCGCCGGTTTTGTTGCATTATCAGCCGTTTCGGGCGTCCATCGATTGAGGACGTCGGGAAAGGCATAGTAGTTGCCGCCTATTCCACCCGCTAAATCCCACAGCACTTGCGAGGCAGTATTTCTGCTTATTCCAAACACGCCATACCACATCATCGAGAAGTCGAAATTCTTCCATGAAAATCCCAACGACCATCCGTAGGTTTGACAGGCATAATTTTGCGCTTTCATCGGAACTTGATCGCCATTATCGCTGTTATCAATAACTCCGGTGGCATTATAATCCACATACATAAAGTCGCCGGGTATCAAAGCGTTTTGCGAGCCGGGAACCGAAGCATAGTTGAAAATATCGTCGAGCGAACTGTAATATCCGTTAACGATCAGTTTCCTTGGGGTATCAATGGGCTTGCCGGCCTTTTTTGTGTAGTCTTCCGCGAAAGGAGCATCATTGCGATCCAAAACCCTGTTTTCGCTGGCGGCGAAATTTGCCTTTAACCAGTAACGGAAATCTCTGCCAATCTTTGATGTCCATCCGAGTTCAACTTCCAAGCCGTGCGTTTTTGTTTTTCCGAGATTGGCGTCAGGATCTTTGGTACCGAACCATGCAGGGGTTGTTCTTGTCATCAGGATTCCATCTCTGTGCTCCTTGAAGAGATCGAGCGTAGCCGTAAGCTTGTCATGGATAAAACCCAAATCGAGACCGAGATTTTGTTTGTATGCCGTTTCCCAAGTTGCGTTCACGTTTGCAATTTGTCCCTCTTGGTAGAACGGACCGTATTTTCCGATGGAGCTTGATCCCGAACCGAGATTGAAGCTACCTGTTGGATCGCTATAAGTTTGAATGTATGTAAAAAAGGCAGCATTGCGGTCGTATCCTACTGTTCCGTAGGAATAACGCAGCTTGATATTACTAAACGCATCGGCAAGTCTGCTTTCCTTGATAAAATGTTCTTCGGAGAGACGCCAACCAACGGAATATGCGGGGAAGAAATGGAAGCGTTGTCCTCGTGCGAACCGCATGGAACCGGTATAAGCGCCGCTGAACTCCAACAGATATTTTTCGTCGTAGTTGTAGGTGGCGCGGGTTACCCATGCTTCTTCCCGTTCCTGAACCTTCATTAAGCTAACGTTATCATCTTTAAGGGTTTGGTTTTCATAACGGTCGAACGCTCCCATCCAAGTGACGGCGTGCGGACCGAAGGTGCGGTCATAATTGAGCGTTGCTCCATAGTTCAATCTACGTTCATAACCACCCTTTGTTATAAGGTCGTAAGCAACTTGCGGCGGCGCACCTTGAAAAATATTATCCGGATATCGTTTTTCTGTCATCGCATATCCTCCACCCGGAAGCGGTTGGGTATAGTCATATATGCGGGAATATCTGATGACGGGCTGACCATTGCCGGGTCCGAATTCGCCCCCTGCATATCGCTGTATTCGCGACTGGGTTGAAGTTGAAGTAGTATAGGATAACTTTGGCTGAACGGAAAGGCCCTTGGTGATGAAATCGAGTTGCTGCTTCAGGTTCACGTCGATAAAATTACTGTAGTATTTATACATACGCTGTCCATCGTCGAAGTTGATGTAAATGTTACCGTTACCGTCGTTTGCCACCCCGTAGGTGCCATTGCTCCACTTTATTGGAAACAAATGACCGGCTCCGGTGTATAAATCCTGAAAAAAATTCTGATTTTGAATGGCATCTTCATTATCAATCTGGTCATTTTTATCTCCGACACGGTAACCCGGCTGGTTGCGGGTACCGAGACTTCCCGAAAGATTGACCGTGAAGGTGGTAGATTTTGTCAGGATGAAGTCGAGGTTGGTACGCCAATTGTAACGCTTGTAATTGAAATCCGTTTTATACAAGTCGGTCGTATTGATTGTATGGTAAATATCTCCTTCATTCAGGTAGCCGAACGATACAAAATACTTAACAAAATCGGTTCCTCCGCGAAGATTGAAATTATACTGCTGGTCTAATCCAACAGGCTTAATCATCTCATCCCACCAGTTAATTTGGGGAAAGTAGTCGTTATAGGGTCCGTAATTACCCGTAGCAAAAGCATTTTTCCATGCGTTGATGATCGATTGCGGGACGGGGTTGAGGTTGCTCGCGTATCCATCGTTTGCTACAGCCTCGTTCCACATTTCCATCGCTGTGACATAATCGGCGTAAGCCGGCTTGTTGGTTGTCTGCTTGAAACCTAAATTGAAGGAGAAATTGACGGCAGGACGTTGAGTCAAACCGCGTTTAGTGGTGACGATAATAACGCCGTTTCCACCCTTGACGCCGTAAACTGCGGTAGCGGCGGCATCCTTAAGCACAGAAATCGATTCTATTTCATTGGCGTCTATGTCGTTAAAATCGCGCTCCACGCCATCCACAAGGTAAAGCGGCGTTGTAGCGTACCATGTCCCCTTACCGCGTATTAAAATATCGGCGTCTTCACGGCCGGGCTTACTGTCAGTGACAACAGAGATCACGCCGGGCATCATTCCCTGAATAGCTTGCGACACGCTGCCAACCGTACCCGTTTTCACTATATCGTCGCCTTTCACCTGCGAGACAGAGCCGATGAGGGTTGCCTTTTTCTGAGTACCGTAACCTACCACCACGACTTCTTCTATTGCTTGTGCATTTTCTGATAAGGTTACATTTATAACGTTGTTATCGCCTACCTTAATTTCCTGAGCGTTGTATCCTAAAAAAGTAAATTTCAGTACGGCGTCTTTATCCGGTACTGTAATTGTAAAACGGCCGTCAGCATCGGTCATCGTGCCTTGATTCGTTCCTTTTATGACAATGGAAGCTCCCGGCAGCGTACCACTTGCGTCTGAAACTGTTCCGGTAATGGAACGTCCGTTTTGTTGCACGGCCTGTTTACTTTCCGGCTCTTTGACATTCTCCGTATCGCCTTTTCTGGTAACAACTACTTGTTTTCCGACTACCTTGTATGACAAATTTGTGCTTGCAAGTAATGTTTCCATTACTTCAGAAATTCCTTTGTCTTTGACGGAAATATTGACCTTTTTGTCTAACTCGGCGCTTCCATCGTTGGTATAAAGAAAGACATAATCACTTTCTTGCTCTATTTGCGAAAATACTTTCCTGATGGTTGACTTTTCCGCAGTCAACGAAAGATTCGTTCCCTGCGAGTAAGCTTCGTTGGCAAAAACAGAAACTATACATATAAAATAAAAAAATACTGTAATTTTCATGATTCTAAGAAAATTTGTGGATTTTTTTTTCGAATAAATCTTTTTATTTTGCATACCTTTGTTATTAATTTGTTTTAATATTACATCTTGTATTTTGAAATGAATTACTTTTCGGACGATAGTAGCACCTGTCGTCCGATTTTCTGTCTCTAAGTCGTGTTATTTTCCATGGCTTTTTTCCTCCTTTTTTTGATTGATTGTTATTTCATCAGGTATATTATATTGTTCTCTTTATGGTAGTTAGTGGCGGAAAGAGAAGAAATTGAAGTCATCACTTCTTCTAAATTTTCAGAAAGAAATAATTTTCCTGTGCAGGTTTTCTCGGATAGTTTCTTGCCGCTGTTGTCTTCAAAATTGACATTGTAGTACCGTCCCACTTTTTTCAATACTTCAGAAATTGGCGTTTGGTTGAAAATCAGCACGCCATCTTTCCAACTGATATACTCGTTAATATCTACGGTTTCTTTCTGTATTTTTTCTGCGCTTATGGTGGCTTTTTCGTTAGGCGTCAGCAAGCTTGAAGTATGACCGGCTGTTACTTCCACCGATCCTTCCACCAGCACCACTGTATTTTCCTCTTTTTCTCCATAAGACGATATGTTGAACTTTGTGCCGTATACTTGCACTCTGAATTGCGATGTGTTCACGTAAAACGGTTTTTGATCCTTTGCTACCTCGATATATATTTCGCCTTTCACAGTAATTTCGCGTGTATTACCTTTGAATTTGGACGGAAAATCCAGTTCTGTTCCGGAGTTAAGCCAAATGTTCGTACCGTCGGGTAAGCGAAGCGTGGAGCGTTTTCCCGCCGGAACAATCAACTTGTTCATCACGTTTTCGGATAAGGATATTTCGGAGACATTATTTTTTTCTACCGTTGAGATGCTTCCGTTTTGCAATGTAATCGAGGCGTTTTGTTTTATTGCCACCGTTTTTTCGCCCGAAATCAACCGGATATCATTCACAGGCATCGCCTGTCCGATGATTGCTTCTATGTTGGGATTATCGTATTGTACCGGCTGGATGCTGTGGGATTGAAAGAATAATATTAAAGATGAAACTAACAACAATGCGATACTGGCGGCGGCAGACCAATATGTCAATCTTATTCTGCGTTGGTTGCGGCGTTGAATATCAGCCAATATTCTTTGATGCAAATTTTCCTGCACCGGTTCAGCCAATTCAAACTTGTTGATTTTAACGGCGTTGAACTTACGGATAGCTTTCTTCAGCGCTTCCTTACATTCGGGGCGCTCTTCTACAAAGCGCTTCCAATAAAGGTCTTGCTCCTCAGTGCGGAGTAACCTCCATGCAATAAAATTACCGTCAAACAAAAAATCTCTATCTTGATAATAAGCTTTCATAATTTAAATCTTAACTTTAACTATAAAATACTTACGACTTAAGAAAATTTTTGTGGACAGTTTTTTTGTTAAAATGATATTTTTTTAAAATTCTATTTTATTTAACGGATTCAAATAAAGCGGTTTTCTCTGATGTAGGGTTTTGAAACAGATCACAGAGGCGGTTTTGTTAGCCTGAGTTTTGGATAAGAAATTTTATAATATATTAATATTCAACATATTAATATTCAACATTGAATTTATAAGTTCTGTTTTTTGCCCGAATGGGCTTGATTTTCATAACCGCAGGTCAACGACCTGCGGTGAAAAACGTTCTCAATTCTGCCCGAAAGGGCAGGACTAAACGGCGCTAAAATCCTGCCTTTACAGGCAGTGAC
>Ga0123357_10009591_pt1 | contig 12230 bp, 7 predicted proteins | sample TergutEmb28metaG_FD_89873 | JGI IMG/M metagenome (GOLD analysis project Ga0123357, IMG submission 89873) | Embiratermes neotenicus P4 segment gut microbial communities from Petit-Saut dam, French Guiana - Emb289 P4 | ecosystem: Host-associated > Arthropoda: Insects > Digestive system > Gut ...
AAAGATGATGAAGAAAAAAAAGAGAAAGAAAAGAAAAAGGAAGAGAGGATATGGGTATGGTATAGAGGAAGGGGGGATGGGAGGGGGGGGGGGGGGGGGGGGGGGGGGGAGGGCAGTTCAGCCGACTACTGGCAGCTGAGTTGTGCACATCAGCAGTAGTTATGGTATAATGCTGGATACACCATGTTCTGAGGTAGATTGCAAGACTACTGGCTACCCACTCCACTCGCATGTTTCCCCTTCACTTCCCCTCCCGTGCGTTACCGTGTGCCATCAGGTTTCAACTGAGCTCTACTACTACTACTACTATCATCATGACCACTACACATAAAATATTACCTGCTGTTGTTTATATGGATGTGCAGCCTGCACTGTCACTCTGAGGAAAGAACAAATATTGACTGTGACAGCAAGTTTCTGAGGGCAGTACCATATTGTGTGTTCCATGTGCAGAAACATGTGGTGAAAAATTTTAATATGTAATTGAACATGCGTATAAATTCTGAGGTGTCGTTTTTATAATCTGCATATTCTGCTCAACATTTTTAGAATGAATCACTCAAGTTGGGAGTAAGTGATAGGATGATAATACATGTGATAAAGATGTGTTTGGTTCAAGACACAGAAGGAGCTGTCATTATGTGAATTAAATCAGTACAGTGTGGAATCTGATGATGTGGACTTAGTATAACTGGTTGTGTAGGCAGCAATAAACTCAGTATGAACTGTAATTTGAAGACGTGAAGTGGCACGAGGGCAGGCTGCATTGCTTTTAAGCTGTAACTTAGTAGAGAGTGTGATTTCAAGATATGAACTGACATCGCACAATTTCTTTTAGTGTGACAGACATTCAAAGCAATCGCCTCAATCTCCGATCACACTTTAAGTTACATATTCTGTACTTATATGTGTGGCTTACAGACGTAGTCAGAGCCCTATTGCTATGCGTCCCAGCTCTCTTGGTCCAGTGAAGCGGAAGTTTGATTTGGAAGAAGATAAGGGGGATCAATATTTGTCTCCCCCAGCAAAACGACTGAATAGCTACACTATGGACAGGGGTGGGCTTCTCATGGCCCATTCAAACAGGTGGGCATATAAGTTTCCCATTGACAGACATGTTAAAAGTATATGTCATAGTATGAGGGGGTGCTGATAAGTCCTTAGCCCGACCTACTTCCCAATGTCGCATGACGGAATTAATAGTGTTGTTGCAAAGAGGGGTCTGTTCATGTGCCAAATTGCAAGTCTTTTCTTGTTACATAGGCTGAAAGGAAGCATGTCAGGTGACGCGTGCGATTTCAACGTGGAGACGCAAGCTGTCATAAAGTTTTTTTTTCCTGTAAGGCAAGGCGCCAAAGGAAATTCATGCTATTTTGACAGAAACATTAGGGGAACATGCACCATCGTATGCCACCATCAAAAACAGGGTGGCCCAGTTTAAATGTGGTGATTTTTCCACCTCTGATGCGCCTCATCCTGGACGACCCAAAACAGTGACCACCCCAGAAATTATTGATCAAATTCACGAGCTAATCTTGGCAGACTACTGGATTTCGGCTAAATCAATAGCTGAGCAACTGGGCATCTCACATGAGCAGGTTGGGTCCATCATTCATGAAGATTTGGACATGCGGAAGCTCTCCACGAAGTGGGTCCCAAAATGCCTTGAACATGGATCAAAAACGTCAATGGAGCCAGTCATCTGAGCAACTTTTGGAATTTTTTTGGCGCGATCCAAATGATTTCCTGTCACGATTGGTGACCATAGACGAAACCTGGTTATATCACTATGACCCAGAGACAAAGCAACAATCAGTGGAGTGGCGGCATAGCGGTTCACCCTGCCCCAAAATTCTGAGTGCAAAAATCCGCTGGAAAAGTTCTCGCCTCAATTTTTTGGGATCAAGACGGCATCCTCCTTATTGATTATCTTCCAAAGGGCCAAACTATCAACACGGAGTATTACTTATCTCTGCTGGTGCAAGTGAAGGACATTTTGAAGGAAAAATGCCGCAGGACGGTCACCAAGGGGGTCTTGTTCTTGCATGACATTGCCCTGGCTCACCAGGCACTTGCAACCCAGAAGAAACTGGCCTACCTGGGCTTCCAATGTCTTGATCACCCACCCTATTCTCCGGATCTGGCCCTGTCAGACTACCATCTGTTCCCTGGACTTAAAAAACAATTGTAAGGTCGCCATTTTTCGTCTGACGTGTAGGTCATTGCTGCCGCGGAGACCTGGTTGGATGGACAACCTCCTGAATTTTTTTGAGTGGCTTGCAAATGTTACAGCAATGGCTAAGAAGTGTATTGAGCTTCGCGGGGAGTATGTTGAACAAATCCCGAGTTTGGTCGCTGTAGCTTGTTTCCTTCCTGGTCGGGCTAAGGATTTATCAGCACCCCCTCATATTTTGCATTAATTGGTAGATGTTTCACAACATTTGATTCATCATACCTGTTCTATTTAATATTTTGATGGAAGTAAAAGTAAAAGATTTTATCAAATTGCAACTCAAGCAAATGAAACCTCCTGCATCATCTTACAATTAATTTTTCTCTGTGAAATATTTATTCATCCAGAATCATGTACAGCACATTTCATAGGAACCAGTACATAGTTTAATTATGAAACCATAAATCTGCATAAAGGAGAAAGCATATAAATATGATTCATGTGTATCAGGGTCTGAACCTGTAAAGTCCCTGTGCACACCATGAAGTAATACAGGGAACTGGAGGTATGGTTGTACTCACTATTAACCTTGGCTCCATATGCAGGTGAGTGATCAGCATCATGCCAGGGCTGCTTTACCACTGCAGGAAAAAGTTTCTGTTATCCAGTGAATTCTGATAGTGTTCTAATTCTTTATACTTTCCTCAAAGTAAGTTATGTATAGAATGCTGCCCAGTCTTGTGTAGGCTAGAACATCAAAGGACCTGATACAGAAACAGTGGCACGTGGCAGAACATGACAGATAAAATCTGTTTACTTACACACACACACACACACACACAAAGCTTTCCAAATTTTCATGAGCATTTAAAGTAGAAAAATGTTTTTATTTCTGCTCAGAAGAGAAATGTGTATACAAAGAGTAGTTACCATCATGACTGATGATGATGGACTGGCATATTATTTCCATTACAGCTATCAGTAAATTGTTTTTATTTTCTTTTAAATTTTCTTCAGACTGGATGCAGCCTCAAGTCCACTTCCTGGATCCCTCAGTTCAGTTGGAACTCCCGAGTCACTTTCAAGTGCGGATTCTCCCAGTTTCACATTCCGACCAGTTGACAGCCCTTCTCCTGGACGCCCAGTTTTGCCAGTTACTGATGAACCAATGCATGAAGAACGACAGCCAGAGCTCTCAAAGCAAGATCAAGTGATGACCCCTGTGGAACAGAACCCGAGTTAATCTCCTGCTTCACTCAGTGCTTTCTTCATTGCCATGCCATCATGGCTGGCTTCTAGTCCTGACTCTCAAGTTGTTTCCTGAGACTGATGTAATATATTCTGTTAACTGCTGTTTTTTTTATTACATTATCTGTATCAGTACCAGATGACAGAGACAAGAATTGATGGCAAGATGTAACAGCTGTTTAGGTTGTAAAACATGTGCTACCGAATGTGTATTTTAAATTTTATTTACTGACCCAACTGGGACAAATAATGTACAGAATTTTTAAATGTCCTTTTTCTGTTTTTAATTTGAGGTTTTCTGGAGAAGTGGTATTCAAATCAATGTTTATGGAAATCTTTCTAGTTTGTGGGTGGTGGTCCAACGGGCCACATGGACTCGATATAAAGTTTGTGGGCTCCATACAATAATTTTATGTTGTATGGTCTTTGTGAAACTAAATGAAGACATATTAGTATGTAAAGATTATGAAGCCTGGAAGATGCATGCTCCATATTCAACTTTATTCATCTACCATCAACACTAGTCTTAGATACTGACATCTAAGTAATTGAATGTTAACCGAACAGCTTTCCTATACAGTGAAGAATATTATGGATAGTATGTTTTTTAGAGTAATAGATGGGGGTGGAGAGTATATTTTGTTTCATTCCTTCAGACAACCATAAAATGCACACAAAAAAAGGTACATAGCTAAATACCAAGCATAAAATATAAAAGTTAAAGACAAAAATAAGGCATTAAATTTATGTTCAGTTGATGATAGGTTTGTGAGCTCTGGGGTTCTCACAGTGGTGACTCAGAAGGACCTGTAGCCTCCAATATCAGAGTACAGGGTACCCAACAGAAAGCAGAACCAGCTCTTAGAATCCACATTCACAATCTGTATTATCTAGGGGAACACACCACATGGTACAGTAGGTGTTGGGGGAAATTAACCTTCTTCCACTCTGACATGCTTGACACCTGATGAACAAATTACAGAAAATTCATTCTTGAAGTTCTTGTTTATAATTTGTCAGTGCTGTGCGTGTGAATTGTTCTTGTATGTATTGTCTTCCAAACTGCCCCATAGAAAATGGTCTGGCATCACATGGGACCAATGATTATGCCACAAAGGGTGACTAATTATGTGGTCCCAAAAAAATGTTACATACAGTGACCACTGAATTATTCACTGTAGGGGCAATTGCACCATCATGCTGGAATGTGTGTGGATCACATCACTGTGCCGAGATGATGCAATGCAATTTCTATATGCACAATGATAAATGAGGGCTGGGTAGCTCAGTCAGTATAGCGACTGACTGCAGGCTGGACGGTCCGGGATCGAATCCTGGTGGGGACGAGATTTTCCGCCTGTCCAGACCGGCCCTGGGGCCCATGCAGCCTCCTGTAAAATGGGTACTGGGTCCTTCCCAGGGGTAAATTGCGGCCGGGGTGTGCTGCTGACTACTCACCCTGTCTAGTGCCACGGTCATGGAAGAGTAGAGCTATACCCCTACCCACCCTCTGGGCCACACTGGGCCTGTAACGGGATCACTTCACTTTTACAGTGGTAAACACTGGTGGTGTGTGACTCATGCCACGGCCAATCAGATTGTGTTTGGACTGCTTTCACCTGAAATCCCTGTAGCTGAATGCCACCCTGATCAAAATATCTGTACATGTCTAACAGGCCACACTGCAGCAGTTATCTTCATTGTGATCATTATGTTCTAACCTACTAAGGTGAGATATGGGGCAAGATGTTTCCTTTCACCAGAGTATCTATAAATATTGGGTAATGGCAGTGAACTGAAGGCATTTCATTTCTCCTTTTAATTTTGGTTTCAGATTTCACAGTAAATTTACTGCCACACATGCTGGCATGTATGTACCTCCAAACACTGAATATGTATTTGAGTGCAGTGTCTTGGCTAAGGGAAATGCGCCTTTCAAACCACCATTCAATAAGCAGGACTGAGCTTCAGTCTGTAAACTACAAATCCTTTGTAATTGCATCTAATCACCACAACCCAACTTGCAACATCAGTCTTTCAAATGTTCAATGGCTGCAGCTTCTTAGGAAATCTTTAGTATGTCTATCTAAATGAAGCTCATTTTGTATATTTACATGTGTTGCCAAGTTGCTGTTTTTGAAGAATGGATGGGGTTTATTTCTTAAGAGTAAATAATGTTCAAGTCTTCCCAACTCTTTAGGAGAAATGGCATGTCACTCAATTCTGAATTTAGTTCATCCAGGAAAAAATGTACATGAATTCCTCCTATACTGAGATGATACTATACATGACTAACAGAATACATTATTTTCCAGTCAACAAAAACACTTTAACAAGAAGAAGCTGGTTATGTGTTTCTGTTAAAACACTGTCATTAGGCCACAAACATCAATGTAAACTGCTGTACAAGTTACACTTCATTATTACAGTGTTTATCTGCTGTTACCATTACTCACTGTAACACCATGCCACATAATGCTTCTTGGTGAGTAATGGAGTACAATGTGATACAATCCACACCATTTTGCATCAGCAAACTAATCCCACTTTACTGCCACTCAGTGGCTGCCATCACAGTTACAAAACAGAAACACTTTTGAACTCCACAGTAGTGGGATACTTAAAACCCTTCATTTTTTATAATAAATAGCTATGAAAAAATTATGCTGATGTTACTGTCATATTGTTACACACAACACTGGAATTACAGAGCTTCTCATGCATATCATAACCTCCCCCAAGTGCCTCTGTTGTACAACTGATTTTTGTGCCAGTTCAGTAGCCACAGAACCGATCCGTGAGTCTGCAGTTGGACCATCCAGATTTAGAGGATAAAGCCGATGTAGGTGGTACTCTTACAATATAGAGGAACCCTAAACATACTCTGCCCCCAGACTGTTCATGTCTGTGTACTAGGATTTACAATTGTATTTATCTGCACCATCAGAGTACAAGGTAAGCACTGTGGCAATTTATGCACCTTAGATAATCTTGACATATTTTGGCCATTCATCCATCTTCTGGGAAACATACAGAAATGGATATCTACCAGTGGTTATTACAGTACAATATTTATCCAAATATAACACCAGCAAGTTTCCTTCATTCATCATGTGACTAATTTAGGGCAGATTTTTTATCTTGTAAAAGTAATAATTTATATTTCAGTACATATCGCTATGTTCATAGTTTATTACATTGTTCTATAAAATGAGAATGTGTGGTAATTTGATTCTTCTGGAAGATGTCTGTTTGTATCAAGGAAGTTACAGAAATACAAGGCATTCTGTTGCATGTAACCGAATTACATGAATCATTCTACACAGAAAGTGGCTGTAAATTTCTTTTGTTTTTCTCTAAGCACATCTTCTGATCATTATCTGATCTGTACATGTCCAAAGTGAGTCTGAATTAGCTGCAGAACGGCAATATTGCAAGACACTTGTATGTTTATGTTTCTAAATTTTTCATCATCATACTGTTACGTCTATTATTAAACAGGGCTTCATGGGTAGTATCTTGTATCTATTAGCTGTATGGTGCGTTACCAGGTATTTCTTTCCAAGGATGACAATGGAATTATCATTGGATATTACACACGTTTCATATAATGAAGTGTCAGAGAATGAGTTCTGAAAAACATACCTTTTGAGTGAAGTTTAATTTGATGTGTCCTATAATGCACTTCATTTTAGTGCGCAGACTGTATTTTTTTTTTTTTGCAGGTATCTGTATAATTCTCTGTTACATTAATTTTCCATAGAGTACTAAAGTTAATCATATGAATGACCAGTGTTCTAAATATAAGTACCATATGCTGAATCTTCAATATTACCCTTATATGAATCTTCTGTATTTTGTAAATCCAGTTTTATAAAGTGTTTGGCAAATGGACTCTTTTGTGCAGTCAAGGCATGTAAATTTGTACATGGCACTGCTGTCAAAATTGGTGTTTTTTAAATTTATTTTATCTTTGGATAATGTCATTTACTTTGAAGGTTGCTGTGAGGCTGTATCCTAAATACTTTTGTGAAATTTCTGAGGTAAAGTCTACTGTAAGTAAAGTTTATCCAATTTTTTTAATCTTTTCAGTATGCACATATTCATTGTTAGGTCTAATTCTCTTGTCCAATTTATGCAACAATTCTTGGAAAACAGCTGTCTTCTGCTGTATAAAGTATTGTTTTAATTTCCTTCTTTTTTTTTAAGTTACAAATTGAGATAACAAATGTCTGATACACTTAATACATTGTAATACTTCTGGTAGAATTCCACTTTTGTGTAACGTGTTTCCCAGAAGATGCTCAAATGACACAGAAAAGTAGAAAAGTTTGTTTTAAATAAAGAAGCATAAATTACCATTACGGTCGTACAATGATGGTACAGTTTGGGACACATAGTGCATAATGTACAATTCTGTATCTATATTTACAAATTACTGATATCTGAGACCACTGGCACTGGTATCAAATGTCACTGAAAACCAAGTTTAATTAAGCAGGCAGTACAGCAAAATTCTGACTTGCACAGGACTGGACAGATGCCGAATTATCCAATATTGCAGATTACCAGATGGTTCATATACTGACCTACATTCTAAAGAGGTATTTTCTGGTACTGCTCTTATACTTTGGCTGTACAATTATTATTATTCCATTTGGACTGTTGGTTTAATGTCATTAGTGTACTCTACTGTGTTATCTGGAGCCTTCAGAGATTAAGAAGCTGATGAAGTAAGAGACAAGGTCAGGAGATAACCACAATGGTTAATGTACAGACACTCTAGAGGGCATTTTTCAACTGTCCCTGAGATCTGCCTGTGTCATTGATGAAGCTTTAAAACTGCTGATCTTGGGACTACTGTCTTCTCAAGTGCTGGATTTTTGGGATTTCTGAATTACTGGACATTGGATTAAAAGGATTTTGCTGTCTGTCTCATATGATATGCCTAACATATTAGGTGCTCCTAGTATGTCCCTTTAATAAGAGATACCATTGTTTACAGGCAGGGATATTTTTGTTTTTAATACAGCAGAGAAAGTTCTTCCAATATTTCAGAGTGGATAATGATAAACATTAAGAGAACACTGATTTTGGCATAGAACTCATGCACTGTTGTTATATCCTCTTGAAAATTGTGACCTGCTACCATAATTAATTCCTATTTTAATGTACAATAATAACAAAGAATTGTTAAATGCAATCTCATTTTTTGTCTTAATAACAGATTAGTTTTACTGAAGTTGTCAATATTTGTTACAGAACTAGCAACCCTTTTCATCACATCCGGTAGAACACAACATTAAAAGCCTGTCTGTGTCATCAATACTATTAGAAAACGAAGTTCTTACTTTGCTTTATATTTGTTATCAGTGGCTGATGGCTGGGAGATTATTCAGTAGCTGAAATCAACCTTGTTCATACACAATACACCTTCAACCTTTGACACCAAAAAATGACTGTAGGTAACATGCAGCGTGTTGCTGAGTAAATCAAATGTTACTGGAAATCATTGGCTAAGAACACACTAAGTAATGGGTGGCCATTTAAATCCCACACGTTAAGCAGAATACAATGGGCTCTAAATTCCAGCACCAAAGGGTTAACTGGGTTCATCTCATTAAGAATTAAAAAATTCTACATTCTGTCCACACAGTGTGTCTTGTATGGATCATTGAACAAATCAGATATTTCCTTGTACAACATTAACTGGTTTTCAAAACCAAGGTCAATTATGTTTACTGTGCAGTATGAACCAAATCTTTGAATATAATTCACCTTCATTTTCATCTGAAGGTTTAATGTTTAATATATAAAAGCCCTAGTCACAGGTATAGTCCTGAAAATTTACAAGTTGTCATAGACAGAATGAAGTACTCTTAGTCATTTGTCATCTTGCGCTCAAGATTGACTGCATACAATTAAACCAATCTGCTTCAACAGGAGAGCATGTTTATTATCTGGCACATCATTCTAGAATTTTTGTAGTTCAACTTTGTAAGAGCACAGTTTATCTACCAGGGGTTGTCACCCCAGGTGCCAGGTTGTTGAGTAACTCTGTCGTGGCACCTAGCATTCCGAAGAACAGCATCTCAGCCAGGGGTACCATATCCTGGCTGAGCATGTCATTTTCCTTAACCCTTTAATGCCGAACGGCCACTAAAGTGGCCGCGCAGTAAGCCCTTTAAATAGCCGAATGACCACTAAAGTGGCCGGGGGAGGGGGGATTTAATTCCAGTGTCAAAGGGTTAATTCATTCAGATAAATGTCAGGATAGTACCTTGATTAGTATTCTTTCCCATTGGTAAGCTTGCTTCCCTTTTAATGTTAGACAGTCCGTGCTCTGTTATACACCGCACAACTGCTTCTTTCTCATATGAAACAATATGATCACACACTTCTTCTAGTGACAGTGACTGCAAGTGAATGGTTGGTAGGCATTTGTTTTTGGTGTCACCAAGTGGCACTACGTTTGGCTGTTGTATTGATTGGAAAGAGCAGGCCAGATTACACGTACCACCTGCATATTCTTACGGTAAACACCTCTCTAGTTCCTAGTCCCAAAACAATTGTCAGAAACATGTTTAGTTACTCTGATTTATTTTATGACCTGTTTGACAATTTATTTTCATAATTCAACATAATTTACATTCTTGCTGTTACTTACCATATCAAAAGTGCCATGTTCCTGTTTGATGTGCTTCTATACCTGCAGTTTTTATGCGCTATATTTACAGTTGACTTGGTGTCAAGAACATTTGGAGCACAGTGCGGTACAGTATATGCCACATCTTCACCACTATAAACTGTGCCACATTTTGATACCATCTAATATTTGTCACATACATCACAAATGGGTTACTTCTCTCCATATTTCATCATGACAGTTTGTAGGATACTGTAACTGTTGCCTGTCTGCAGACCTTGTATACCACCAGCATAAAAATGTTTTCCGACCTAATACTCTGTCAATGGTATGAAAATGGTCAACTAATAAAAGTGGATACTACTGAATATTATGAAACTTGTACATGAAATCTGGTCAGACACCATGAACTGCAGAGGATATGCAGTGATGTGCAAAAGTGCATGGGTCACTTGCATATTTACAACTATATGTGGTCCAGAGATTATGTCTATGGAACTGTATTTTAACTGTACTGTTCAATTTCTATGCAGTATGACATTCAAACTGTGTGTACAAGACTCCTGAATTCCCCAGAATGTTTTCCATATGGGAAGCCACTCTATACAATTTGTAAGTTTCCTCAGATACCAACTTTTTCTTGTTGTATGATACTGTTCTCAGTTGTTAAACACAATATGAATTCCCAATGTATAAAGGGCAACTTAAAACTCACACAGGACGAATGCCAGTGCTCTGCTTCAGTGATACATGTCCTTCTGCACCATGCTGTTGATTATAAACGTTTTCTGATGGATGGCCCCGCTTGTCCTCATTGTGACACTCACCTGACCATTTGCAGTCACCCCACTTCTGCAACTGTTGGAAAGACTTCACATCTGCACCATACACAGCCACCATCTCTGTCTGAATGTTCACAGGTACCATATTGGATGGCAGCACACCTTTTCCCTTGCCCACTTGTTTAGGAGGTTGCCATTTTCCAACTGACACTTCACCAGCACCACATTTCCTGCATTGGGACCACATAACAACATACAACAAAGTAACAGATTAATATGATCACTTGTTTCACAAGAATGAAACAAACTTACTTTCTTACTTACCTTTGTACAGACAGTAATTCTTGCCTATAACTGAAGGTATAGCACAGGGCCTAAGGATGTGTTGTGATAGCAATCTCGTGTTGTGGGTAGTTCATCCATGTTAAGTGGAGTGTTAATATGGCTCTGAAAGCCAGTAGCAGCAATGTAAAATAGCTGTCCCTTGTTGGACCTTATCACTGTTGACATGGTCATGACAGTGGGCCATAAGGCAAGACAGATATAATGACTAGGACTCCTAGAGAAAAACTATGGCCAATTATGATGCTAGATCACAGCCTGTAAATCAGGTAACCATATATGAAAGCAAGTACGTTCCCACTACGGGTCTATAATGAATGACCTGCAACACTATTCAAAAGAACTACAGCATTTTTAAGAATTCTGTTCCACCTCCTCCTGTGTTTCACATTGGGAGTGTCAGTAATCTGGTTATCTGATGAGAGACTTGCAACAGTAACATCTGGATGCAGGGTCAGGCTGCCATTTCCAAGTACCTGCACAGTTCATTATAAAATGTGGGACACCCGATGCCTGTACTGTGCAATGGTGCATGATAAGGTCTTTGTATCAAGCTCAGGATTGGAGAAGTCTTCAGTCCAACAATATGACATATTCCAGTGATACCTTCATCAGTTCTATTAACACACTGGCGACAGGCTACGGAGATTTCCGTACTTCGGTGGCCAAGCGTAGGCGACGGGCCACGGAGATTTCCATTTTTCCCTACGGGTGGATGGAAGAGGGGGTTGGTTTTGTTATGTGTTAGCGTTTGTTGTTATACAACCATAATATATAATTGGAGAAAGTTTGTCGGGGTCCTTAAACTTGTCTCTCAAAATTTTTTTTTACCAAACTGTCATAGAACTAAGTTTTTTTATTGAATTTGAAGAGTATCAATATGGCTGGGCAGGCGAAAAGACGTGTTTGTGATCCTTCTTTGCGTGATAGTGAAATTATAGATATTGTGTATGCAGATAATTTTTCTGATATTCCTAGTGACTGTGAATTAGGCCTGAGTGATGTAGAAAGTGACAGTGGAAGCGAATTTGATTTCGAT
>Ga0123357_10009592_pt1 | contig 12230 bp, 5 predicted proteins | sample TergutEmb28metaG_FD_89873 | JGI IMG/M metagenome (GOLD analysis project Ga0123357, IMG submission 89873) | Embiratermes neotenicus P4 segment gut microbial communities from Petit-Saut dam, French Guiana - Emb289 P4 | ecosystem: Host-associated > Arthropoda: Insects > Digestive system > Gut ...
ACTTCTTTTTATGGCGGTATGTTAAGGACAAAGTGTTTTCAACACCAGTTCCAGATATTACAAATTTGAAGGCAAGAATAACAGACACTTTTGCTACAATAACTGAACACATGTTGGAGAACACGTGGAGAGAAATTGATTGTCGATTAGACGTTCTCCGTGCAACAAAAGGAGCACATGTTGAAGTGTACTGATGTGTTGTAAAAAACTTCTTGAGTTGCACTTGGATTTTTTTTTGTATTCCACATACAGTAGTTTTCTTGTAATAAATGTTTGTAATCATGGAAAGACTTTATGCTCACCCTGTGTTATAAGAACCACTAACTCCCACGTGTTTCGGGCCTTACTGGTAACTCATCAGGGCGTACAATATTTTGTAAAACGGTTGTTTAATACGAACTTAATAAATTTTATATATTCTCTAGTTCTAAAATTTTACTCTTCCGTTCACAACTCTCTCCGCTATGCTTATTCTACACCGAAGGATTTCAAGCAGTTCTTCTACGTGCAAGAGTCAATTATTAAGAAACCGTTCTATACAATTTATTGTACTCACCGATGCTGGGCTATTAAGGGCCGAAACATTTAGGAGTTAGTGGTTTCTATCATATTATTTTAACTAATAAAATTGTGTGCCTTTTTTGGCTTTATTTTGTAATGACAGTTTACGCGTTACTTCTACTACATGGTGTACAAGATATGAAAATAAAATTGTTTATAAGAATTTTAGGCTTTGTTTTACACGTAAGTATTTGACGTGTATACTCCCTGATGACGATCTCGTAGTGATCGAAACATTTTGGAGTCTGTTATATTAATATAAATAATATAAATTGGCATTCTATGCACGTGGTTGGTTGTTAAAATATTAACTGTTCATCGTATTCTGTCCTTATGTTAGACGGAAGCAAAAATATTCCATTTTGACAAGAATGTGCCGTGCTACAAGTAAGCATTAAGCGAGTAAACTAGGAAGTTCCATCGAAAATCATCCAGTTCGCTTTCTTGTTTCATAGATTTCTATAGTCGTACATGATATTAATATTAATGATTTTTTGTCTTATAAACTTATATCTGAAAGAGTTTATATTTAAATTATATTTTGAGAAAATACTTTCAAATTTCTGCACCCTCGTCATATTTGTATTTGCTGACTTAAAAACAGTGCGTTATATATGATGTACAAATATGTCTATGGTCTATCTTCGCAGCAAGTTTCACTTGCCTAGGTAGAATACTCCATTAGTTATCGTTATCATCATTCTCATCTTCATCATCATCATATGTAAAGATAAAAGAATTTTCACGACTAGGGCCCCCAAGTTATTACTTTACGTCCCAAAAATAATTAGTTTAAGAACTTGTGTGTTCTTCTAAGGTCTCTTACCTAATCATACCGGGAGGTTTTATTAGCGATAATGGCCCTCCCACATCACACTTTCTGGCATCCTTCATGTTGTTATTCTGATACAGGATACTCAAAATCGCGATATTGCTATCATGTTTCTGGAAAGTAGGTCAAGTAGTTTCAAATTGAAAGACGATACACAGACAAACAGAGAGCATGCTGATGTCGTAAACCCTTTTTGTTTTCTGGATAAAAGAAAGTCGCCGAGTATTTTACTATCTCATTTCCCTACAGATTTTTAACCTACTTGTGCCACGAAGATCGCTTTCCTTTGGTTTATGTTTCTTAACGTTTGGCAGAAATTGACGGCCCATACCTTGAAGAATGAGATAGCACGCTGCTCGGAAAGACGGTTCATTTCTACCAGACTACATGACGTTACATTGCGGAAGATGCTTACTTTCATGGCCACAGTTACGAAATATTCAAATCTCGCAACAGGAAAAGCGAGATGAAAAAAAAATGAGCTCTGCCACTATAAAGTGGAAAATGAAATTCGGGTAACGTCAGTACATAACAAAGGGTACTCCAGGGTTATAGGATTACAATTACGAGTTTATATCGTCTGTCAGATTATAAATGTGCAGTGTTATCCTGAGTACTCTTGTCCGAAGTACATTGAATGCTTAACTAAATCAAGAGGTTTTGAGAGGAATAGAATGTGAATTGCATTATGCTGCTGTAGTTAACATGGACTTAATATTCGTAGGGTAGCTCTCAAACTTGTGTAACGTTATGCAGTTACTCAATTCTTAGGTATGTATTTCTTTGCAGAATGTTTTGTATTTTTTAAATCCATTGCTGTTGTTATAGTTTCTGGACTCCCGTCATTCGAGTAAAAAGCTCTGAAAGGACACATTGATCCTCTTTATATTAGTAGCCTTGAATATTCAGGCATGCACAGTAGATAAATAGTAATAATATGGTAATCAAGATGAGGACAATAATATTAATCCGACAGGTATTAATAGAGTAACCCGAACCGTCTCAAAATTATCGAGAAATATCCGAGCAAAGTAGCATGACATCACTGAGCACTGCACACATACTTCCAAATTCACCACTGTAAAAGTACAAGACATTGAACATCAGACATAATATTACACGTACAATATATTGTAAACACAGAAGAGATGCAACATGGTATAATATAGAAACATGATTTGTTTGAGGTATATAATGTAAATACCCAGCATAAAGGCGATAACATAATAATATTAATAGTATTAATAATAACTATAATAATAATAGTGAAACTTCTGTTGTGGTTGGATTTGTTTGTTTTATGGACATTGATCATTGCTTCGTATCAAGAAACAAAAAGTAGTAAAATTTTTTTATTGTTTTTATTTATTTTAAGACGAGTACCTAAAGCAGATGATCCCAACTGCGAAATGTCCTGTGTATGGCGCTACATGCCGTATTTCAGCTACCCTAAGGCACCTAAAAACAAATTTAGAAAGCTGTATTTGGAAGAATTTCACTCCAAATCTTGTGAGTTATCCACCACTTACCTTGACACGAAGACAGTGTTCTTACTCATGAAGCAACACGTACAGAAGACATTACATGCATTTGTAGACTACCAAGCGTGGTTATCAGGTGACACTCTACACTCTGATCAAATTGAACTTCGAGGCCTGCGCTCTTCTGTGTTGTTACGCAGCGTTTAGTTGTGATTCCTTACCGACTTTTCGGGACAACCTTTGGGTCCCATCTTCAATGATCAAGCATCCAAGAAGCCCTTGGATTCTTGACCCTTCAAGAAGGGACTGATAATTTGCCCCGAAACGTCGGCAAGGAATTACAACTATACGCTGCGCAACAACACAGAAGGGTGTAAATCTCATTTACTTCACGGTGGAAGCCTGACATCACTTGTACTGAACTTCATCTATGTCTGCGATGTTCATTACGTTGTTTGCTGCTGCGTGTACTGCAGGCGCTGTTGTTGTTAGATGGAGTGCTGGCTTCTGCGGGGTGCTTAGCCTTCTTGGTATCCATTCGTGTTAATACTTTTACGTCAGTGGGTCAGAAATGAGACCTGACTTATGTGATAGTCTTACTTACAATAGGCGATACACATGCGACATTTAGAAAACTAAAACTTGCTACACTTCCTGGCGCCACGCTTGTTTCGTGCGTTAGGAAGTTGTCACGTAGTAATAGTGCACATGGAAATGACTTCTGGGCTTGAGAACTTTGCGTATTTAAGTGTGTTCAAAACAACGTGCTGTCCAAAGAGAGACATCAGCGTTATGGCGTAATTACATGTGGAGGAACTTGGTAATTTAAAGTCTCCACCACTAAGTTTTAAGACGACAACACGTGAAGACAAATACGATGTAGTGTACTGTTTCGAGGATATGACGCCGTATAGTTTGATATGTTTACCGAAATTTCGAAAGACCCCGTTGTCTCCATCTTCACCTTCACAATCTTCATAATTGCAGCTGTGAGAACTTCAGTCTCTATTATATATGTGGGGCATGTAACAGGCATGGATGATGTTAGAATATGGTACAAAATTTTAATAAAGAAAAGATTTGGAACACAATATTACAAGTGATCTTAGGGAACAAAGTTGTTAAATTGTGGGTTGTATTGAACTGATTCGTCAAGTTATCTAATGAAAGAATTCCGTCAATCCTGCAACTTTTATTTTATTTTATGTTGCTGTATTTTATTTTTTAAAATTATATTTTGTGAAATTAATATGTCAGTTTTTCTGAATATGTAGGAGCAAATAGAACCCTACTAACCGAGAAAAAATGTGAAAGGAAATTATTTTGACTTCATTTGATGTATTATAACAGCATTTGTCTACAGAGGCTGAAGAAAATCACAATGAAACCTGTCATCATAACAGGACTCCGTTCCTGGAATTGAACGCGGTACTTCACATATACAAAGGCTAACACAGGTGTTATCCAGTGGGCAGTTACGTTATCTTACTGTAAACTGAACACTCTGTATCGACAGTATGTTAGAATGTCTTGATTGGCTGAGCAACTAAGTACTTACATCTAAATGATGATGACTCAACAGTATCGATTAAGCATGACTTCAGGCTTCCGTCGCAGTGTAAATGATATCTGCTCCATTCTGAGATTTTACGAAGTGTAGATTGGTAGATCGTTACCGACGTTTCGGTAAAACATATAAGCCCATCTTCAAGAGTTAAGTAAGGACCTGTAGGTTGTACCGAAAAGCCGGTAAGAGGCTACCATTCTACGCTGCTTAAAACCCAAAAGAGCAGAACTCAACATTGATTAAGATAAGGGTTTTTTTTCTATTTTCTCCTGGCAATTGAGAAAGAAAGAATATTACTGCATGAGAAGGAAGTGGGAAGTCGTTCTCCTGTGCATAACAACGCTGTATGGGAGCCATAGAAACGGAAGGTGCAGTCTAAAATCCGATCCTGAATAGAAATGCATGGTCAGCTCCATGACCGGAGGGTTTTATTTTCAGAGAAAGGACTCTCCTTGGAAATTCGATCGAAGACTGGGTGTACTCCAGAGCCATTCTGGGAAATGGCGGTGAAAAGAAATGTGGAAATCTCTGCTGGGAGTCGAAGCCTGTATACAGTCTACAGACAGATTTTTTCCTGAAATTCTTTATTGATAACGTAATTAAAATTGCAGACGAGTTGTTTTTAGGGTAACAAGTGTTTAAGTACAGTTTTTGCTTTTGCCACACACGATGGGAAGGTAATTATGACGGGTGGACAGGCAAGGACTCTGAGGTGTTTATCTACAAGTAAGTGAAAGAAATTGTGATGTCGGGCTTCCGCCGCGCTGTAACCGATGTAATTAACTGCCAATCCACACTGGGTTGGACTTTGAGTTTGGGACTTACAGGTTGTCCGGAAACGTCGGTAACCAACTACCAATCTACGCTGCGTAACGTCCTAGAAGAGCGAAGATCTCAAGTGAATCGATGATGGTAGTGAAGAGCACGGTACAGCAGACCACTACTGAAATGATCATAAACAAGCGGGAATTGAGGTTCACACAATTCAGTTGCTGAACACGGAAGTCTTGTGGGATGTTACGCTGTGTCGTTGGGTATTGGGTAACTAGTTCAAGGTGTTTCGAAGGCCCATAGTGAATTCTTCGTAGTTTTGGAAATACCCAGTGGTTCAGCGTAACATTCCACAGGACATGAATGTCACACATTACAAGAATCCTTCTTTTGAACCAACAGTCGCCTTCCTGAAATCAGTAGTGTGAACTGGATTGTTGCAAACTGAAACAGGTCTCCCACAGGAACACATTTATAACAAATGTGAGTTCGCCAGACAATCACGACAATAGTAGTTTGAATTTTAAATTGGCAAGCAGTAATAGGAACTGGTCAATAAAAACAATTCCCTAGAATCTACCTAGACCTAATTCCACAAGTTTTGAAAGTTAACGGGTTTCTTCGAGGAATCGGTGCGAAATGACAAAACTAAAATGGTAAAAAAAAAATAAAGAACACCTGATCCGAATCATGTAGCATGCTTTTGTGAATAAGCACTTAGATGAAAGTCTGATTTCATTTCACAGACAGGCTTCTTTTTTACGTGACAGTTATTTTTTCGTGTTTAGGAAAGCCCTTGTGTTCCTTTCTTGTCACATTTAATGCACATCTTGCATTTGGTATCCATGTTAACAGAACTGTGTCCAGACTACAGCTCTCGTGAAACGCAAAACATCAGTGCCATGTAAATAAAATTTCTATCGAATGATAGCTAGTAAAAGCAAACTAAACCAGATCTCCAGTTCTAAATTTGAAAGCAACTGGCAATATAAAAACTTATAAAGGTTAAGCTTCCACTTTTATAGAATCCGAAGATACCATTTTAATATAACCTTCACTTCTGAACGTAAACTTTCAAGTCGTGTCACCGATTGGTTTTCCGACAATAACTGCCTTTGATTTCCTACCTCTCACCTCGAATACCTACCTCCCCCATCTCGTTTTCCTTGAATTGCTCATCTTTGTATGAACTGATGATGAAGTTTCTCGTTACACAGTTTTTGTATCTCCATTTGCTTCATCTCTCTCTTACGTCCAAACACATCTTCCTCAGGCCTTCCTTTTAAGAAATCTTCAATCTGCGAGCTTCCCTTAGTGTGAGAGACTGTCTTTAGATGCACAGGGAAAGAGACTTAACAATTTTTATTTTGTATTTTAAAATTTGTATTTGTATAAAAGACACAGAACAGTTCACGTTGTCATGAGTTTCTGTTATCTTCTTTGAATATTTTGTATTTGTTAGTGTTATTCATGATAGTTTTTACTATACCACAGTTTTAAATAATTCATTTATTGCCTAAAATAATATTGTGATTCTATCTTGTCTTATGTTTAAGCGACCAGAACATTTATTTGGGTTTTTGTTATTCTCCGGTAAAGTAAACGGACAAGTATCGGAGTAGCAAAAATATTATTTCACTGTAAAAATGAAGACGAACGAGCGATTTCTTTGTTTGTCTTGGATTCGCCATTCTCATATCAGGAGTTGGACTCCGGTCCAGGGACTGCCTGTTCTGTGTACAATGACACTGCAGAAAGTAGAGGAAGGAGTTAGACCATGGAGAGCAAGTAAACTTTGTTCAGTTGTTGTTGATCCCACGAGGAAATTCAAGTACGGACTCCACCACCAGCTACTCCCTCCGTTTTCTGGTTCTAATTTTCTCGCTTCAACTCTTGTCTTCAACATCTTCATTTCTCGTTGTCCCTTGCAGCTCATTTTGAAACTCTAGACATCTGGGATGAGAAATCTACATTTTCCACTTCCTGGATGTAACACTGCACGAAAATTTCTGAGTTGAAGATGTGTTGCAGTTAGTCTAATTTGGGGGTGTCTGTGAACACAGTGCTGAGCAGGATGCTTTAAAGTAAGGACTGGGATATAACAATATGAAAACAGTTACACAATGAGAAGGTTTATAATTTGTATCCACTCTTCACTTAATATTATTACGTTAATTATATAAGCGAAAACGTAATGGGACAGACATTTTGCTCTGTTAGTAGGGCTATAAACTAGTTACAGCATTGAGCTTCTAACAAAGCGAAACATTCGTATACAAAGAAAACACAATTTTGGTTATCTGGCTTGTGAGGGAGCTGGGGACGCTGGTAAATAATGTGTTGAAAGAAAGACTAACGTAATTTATTTTGAATTAACGTTACGTTTCTCGTTTCATGGCCATTGTCGTGGTTTGAATGTACCGTTGAAGAAAGAGAATGCCAAGTTTATTTGTGTCTTCCCTAATGAAATTTTAAGGTTCATATTGCCTTTATATGCACATAATTTGTGTACAGGTTGTAGTCGCCAGACACATGGACAACAACATCACAGGAAAACAGGAACAACCCAAAACTGATTTTAGTATTTTATTGTATACCACGAAAATGCAAATATAAATAGCACGGATAAAACTTTTCCTACGAAATCATAATCTTTTAAAACGTGGATGCCGAACTTTATAAATAAGAACTCATAACAACGCTTTATTTAAAAAAAAAAAAAGAATTTACGATTTCCCACAAGTACATCAGGCGAGGAAGTACTCGAGTTGAAGGAAAAAATATATTAGCAAATTTTAGACAAAACAGGAACACATAAAACAAAGGAAACCACAAACGAAGAATATAAAAAATATTTATATTTAACTGTTACATAAACATTAATATTTTGACTTCTACAGTGTGTGACGTCTCACAGATTTAAAATATATGTGCGTTTTTATCTGAGTTTTAACGTGATGAATCTAATGCCTGAGGATGGTCAGTGCGACGGAAACATGTAGCATGAATTGACAAGACTAATAGAATTTTCTGTGGTTGTCGGAAATATGTATGTAAACGGTAAAGTATACAGTACTGTAAGTATTCGTGTAATTTCATACGGGTTTGAAACTTGATCTCTCAAAATGTGGCTAATCGTTTTCGAAAACATGGTGCTGAGGAAGGTATTTGTGCCTAAGAGGGAGGAATTAACCGAATATTGGAGAAAACTGCATAACGAAGACCCGCATTATTTGTAATGTTCGCCAATTTTTCTTCAGGTGCGTTAACCAAGTAGAATAAGATAGGCGGGGTGTGTGGCACGTAAGGAGGAGGCTTTTGTGAAGAAATCTTGAGGAAAGAACTAGTTGGAAGAGCTAGGCATAGATGGGGATATAATATTAAAATGGATCTTAAAGAAATTAAATAGGCAGTGGGGCCCAATTTATCAGGCTCAGGATAGGGGCAAGCGGCAAGCTGTTGTGACCGCAGTACTGACCTTCCGTGTTTCATAAATTGCGGCGCATATCTTGCATAACTTAGAATATGTTAGCTTCTCAAGAAGGGCACTGCTGCATGGAGTTATCTGGCTATGGATGAATTCGTTTCTGGAAGTAGATGCTAGAAAAGTATGTTGCCCCAACTTCGACTTGATTGTTGTGCCTTGACTGGCAGGCATAATGAAACTTCAGGTTCCAGAGAAACACAACATTTGAACCAAAAAACTGTCAACCTCCCACGAAGGAATCTTTTCGCCATAGTAGTTTTTGGTAATTTTGTGTGGGAATCGAAGCAATATCAACAACCAATAATTGTGGACATACGTTATCTTGTCCCCCTTGTTTATTTGGCTTACTGGGGTCTCATGAGAGTAAACAGACAAACAATAGAGTTAACGGTGGAAAAAGAGGGAGCTAATGCACAGTGCTGCAATTCACACACAGCTGGCTGACCATCGGCAAAGCCACAGCAACTAGCGAAAATGAACGAGGGAGTTCAAAGAGGGGGACGTAAAATAAGGGGTTTGGGATGTGGGAGTCTCCTGGGAAACAGACCCTGGCACGTTGTAATATACGGAGGCCTTGACACTGTCGTTATCCGCCTAATACACACAATCTGAGGCTGACGTCATACAGTATCAGTTGACACTGCTCTATATTCGGGATGTATGAAGGATGGCTATCCTTACTGAGCCTCTGTCTGGCTTTCCTCCGTCGCTCCTAAAATTCTGGCTTAGGACAGAATGTCCCTTTTATCCTGTCACTGACCATGGCAACCTTATCATACGGAAAGCCTGCATCCGTCGGGACTTCTTGTGACAGCTGCCGTACACAAGGTTACCATAAGCCGGACAACCTGTACTTCCAACTGAACAAAGCTTGAAATCTTCCAGTCGCCTCCTGCACCCTCCATACTCTTCGTGTGGCTGCAGGTTTATCACAGTTAAAATTAAACGTTCTTCAATGCGATAGAGAGGATGACATATAAACAGTGCATCTAATGGCTAATGTAATGTCACATATGGTAACGTTCACCCCAGAAAAGCCACGAAGACCCAGAGGGGGGTAGAGGCATAGCTCTGCTCTTTCTTTAGCCTCGGCGCAACAAGGAGGGGGTGTGTGGTCAACGGCATGCCCTAGCCGCTTTGCTCCCGGGAAGGATACCCGGTCCCCATTTTGCAGGAGGCCTCAGAACAAGTCTGGACGGGTGCAGTAATCCTCGCTTCCACAGGGATTCGGTCCCCCGACTGTCCAACCCGCAAAGAGTCGCTATACGGACTACGCTTTACATTCTCTGAACCGTGTATCGTGATACATATACGTGAGAATGACCAACAAGACGCACATTTTTGTTCCCTAATTTATTCCAATTAAACTATCCTATACTTGTTTCGAACATGTGGAGGATAGCAGCTAGACACTCCGTAGAAGCATGGTAAAATACTGTATGCTGTGTGTACCCAAGTAACCACTTGATGATGAACAATTATGTGTTCGAAACAGATAGAGGGTACTTAAAACGGAAAAAAATTAATGAGAAAAAGTGTTCATCTCGTTGGTCATTGTCACGTGTACGGACTACGCTATCCCGGCCCTGTCACGTGTAATGTTGCATTATGGTACAAGAGTAATGAGTATTCGAGTAAGGGAATAGATTTAACATTTTGGCTACTGAAAACAATCAGTTGCACTGGACCAACTTTTCGGCCATTTTATATAATGACGTAAAAAACCTGTAAGGTTTGAAACACACATGCCTTACTTAATCATGAATTTAATCATTAACTTGTAATACATAGAGTTTTTAATTAATCTTCATCACGTTCCATCAACATGAAACAAACGCATGTTGGTACTTAGGCGAACTACTCAATTAAAAATTGTCGTTAAGTCATCCAACAACCACATACTCAGCACCCTCACTAATTGAGATTAGAATAGAGCGACACTATACATCACAGAATGCTCATAGAGTGCTCTGAACACTGAAATTTAATTAAATGAAATGAATCAATGTATAGTCATAAGGTGTAAATTAATACAGTCGGCGTAACAGAGTCGGCATGGTACAGCTGTCGAAGTACAGTCGGGATAATAATTGGACATAAAAGAATCGGCATAACACTCCTCAGTAACTCGTGTATCAAACTATTATCGTTCTTTCTTAACAGAATGTGGATTTCTTGTCTCAATAAACTCTATATTTGTTCCTGCTCTCGGGTAAACATTTATTTCTGTGTATTCTTTCCCGCTGTAAGAGTTTAGCATTTTGTGACATAATTCGTGAAGTCATTAGTATCTTACTGCTAACTACTGCTGAGTTGTTCACTGTTTCACACCTGCAGAACGCGCTGATAGTCTGCGTGAACGATAACTGAATTTGCTAATTTATTTTTTTTTAACGTGTAAGTGTTTGGTGGAGCTACTGGACATGCAGTGGGGCTTTTTCCTGGTGTAAAGCAGTCGGCGTGAGACGTTACCCACCCACTCCCATACAGCTGACAGGAATTGCAAGCGATGAATGCCAGATAAAATAATGACGCTATATTTTTTCAAGTAAGATTTAAATAATTTGTGATATTACGTCATATAGACTAATAACAACCAATCAGCAACGGAGTAACATCACACAAAACCTAAATACTCACGAAACTACTGTCAGAACCTTGAATATCGCGTCTTTCCGTTTTCTACTGGTGTTTAGTATACGTTTATTTATCACATTTGTGTATTTGTCACAGATTCACAAAAGGGCAGGACAAATTACGAGCAGAACTATGAATCTTCTGACACTTGCTGTTCTTGTAGTGTCTGAGAAATACATCGTCCAGGAGGTTGTGATTTTAATTTTAACCACTTTACCCTCTGTTGTCTGGCTTAAATGAGTGCCTTTCTTGTTAGTAGAAGGATCATTTTACATGTTTAATGTACTCCGTCAACCCAGCGCCATATGTGCACCCCACAGCAATTCCCACTCGTCCATGAAGAGTTAATGAGACACTGGCACATACTGAGAATTAGGACCAGCTGTATGTGCTCATCCCTAGGGTGCGCCGTATTTTCCTCTGACGTCAATGGATAGAATATGACATGTTACATGAGAGAAACCACTCGTACGCTAGTATACATAATCTGTCCTTTATTAGGCAGTCTTAATATGCGTCGCACTATTGTCAAGATTCTACCCGTTTTGGTGTTCTGACGGAAACCAATTGTTTGGAACCCTGACAATGAGTTTTATGAAGCAGTCCTGTGCCCATCCCATGGTTCCTTCTTTGATATTAGTAATCACATATAGTAAATGGCTTAGGTTAATATAACTCCCTCAAGACTTCTGTGAATCACGTTTTGCAAAATACCTAATTATCAATATTAGATAACCACCATGACCGCCTCTGTGGTCTAGTGGTCAGAGATTCTGACTACAGATACAGAGGTCCCGGGTTCGATCCCCGGCGCTACCAGATTTTCTGAGTAGTAGTGGGTCTGGAACGGGGTCCACTCAGCCTCGTGAGGTCAAACTGAGGAGCTACTTTAAT
>Ga0123357_10009593_pt1 | contig 12229 bp, 7 predicted proteins | sample TergutEmb28metaG_FD_89873 | JGI IMG/M metagenome (GOLD analysis project Ga0123357, IMG submission 89873) | Embiratermes neotenicus P4 segment gut microbial communities from Petit-Saut dam, French Guiana - Emb289 P4 | ecosystem: Host-associated > Arthropoda: Insects > Digestive system > Gut ...
GACAGTCTACTGGCTGGGCGGCCCGGGGTTCGAATTTCGGCAGGGGGAACAGATTTTCGCTTCGCAAAAGCCGTCCCTGCCGGCCATGGAGCCAAACCAGTCTCTGATTCAATAAGTGACGGGGTTCTTTCCCTGTGGTAATACTGCCGCGCCAACAACTGCCGACGTCAAGAATGAGTGGAGCAGTACGTCTTCTCCGCTAATACGCCTTCACGGCGTGGAGAGGGGCAACTTTACATGTACCGCATTCTACCTCTATAATCGTAGTTCTCTACAATTCTTCAGCCACTTTCGCGAAAATTCATTTAACACAAATTTCAAATGCACCAGGCTCTCGCCCAACACCGTCGGCAATTACAACGTATAATGAAACACGTTCTCTTCACATTAATGAATACTTTATCAAGTACATCATTATCGCAGTGACAGAGCTGCATTTATATTTATACCGTATTTAGACGGACGATTACAGTTTTAATTTACGTCGTACGAATACTGTGCAGACAAAAAGCTGCAACACACGATCTCCATTCTTTTGTCAGTTATGGGCTACTACAGCTGAAGAAAAGACAGATGTATATAAATTACAAATTTTCGTTCAAGATATCAAGTTCATCTCATTTAAAACTTTCCTGAATAGTTAGGGGCTAACACAGCACTATAGAAAAGTACCAAATATTGATTATTTCAGCAATACGGCACTAAAACGTAATAAGTTATGAAGGAACTGCGTGTTTAGAGCACTTTTTGAGGGAGTACGATGACCCTTGCACCTTGTGTTACCAGACAAAGGATTTTGGTTCACGTCTCACAATATAAAAAAAAAATTCGTCAAAGTATGTCGACAGTTTTAGAATACTGCTTAAATCTATTTAATACTACCGGCGTGGCTCTTAATTTCTTCTTCCGCCAGTAGTTTTCATACTACCATCGAATCTATTTTCGTCAATGGCCGTTTGAAAATTAGCTCTCTTCCTCTCTTGTAACTACAGAAATAAAAGAGTTCAACGCCTTAAAATTTTATTCTGTCAGATGATGAAGAAATACAGGGGTGCATAAATCTCGGACGAAAAGTCGTCTAACCGAGAAATCTCCTTTTACGTACGTCAAAGTCGAATATCTGTCGGTCCCCAGCACGGAGCTTGTTTCGTGTCACCTGTCTGGCGTCTAGGCGTTTGACATCTCTGCTAAATTTTTGGGAAAATTGTGCACCCCTTTTGAAGTGGATAAGAGTGTAACATATGAAGAAAACTGCATCTATTTGTTACTACTACCACAAAAATTCCCGCTGAAGTCTTACAGGGGAAAATTGACAAATCCCAACTCTAGCTACAGTTCCCACTGACAGACATTACACTGGTGCACTATTTGCATTATACACCTTGAGGGTTACTTCTAAATCACGACTGCGCTGAATATGCAAGCTCTCAATTTGAAGGACAGCTTGACACGAACAGCAGCGCTGCTAGTTCCACAAATAGCCGTTCTCGGTAAATGTCTGTGCTCTAATCCAGACTGTGCCTCACGTACCTCCCACAGCCATACTGTTGTCTCGTCACAACTAATGGCAACTCTGCACCATAACAAAAGGACAAAGCAATAAACACTGCCCTGTTTATACTACTAATTTGTAGAAAGCATTTACACATTTTAGACTGCTCCGGTAACTATTCAATATTTATAACATCAAAATGTCACTGGCAGTAAGTAGAGTTTTGGGCTAAAGAACAGAACACCGAGTGACACCACCTTGAAAATTCACTTCGCATCAAACTGCACAAGGACGCATGGTTATCCTGTAAAACAGCATAGGTGCCAGTTCTGAGTAGCTACCACTTATTAAGGAGTCAGAGAAAATGGTTCGTAGGTTCTTTAACGACATTAGATCAACTACAGAGATTACGTTGGGGCAACTAACATGAGACAATGATGTACAGAGAGTTAAAACGATATGAAACGAAAGTCGCCCAATCCAAGCCAGCTTTACTATTCAGCGACTTGCAAGACAGATCTGAGGACCACCACAGAAACAAGCAGCAAAGGGTACAATAGCCAACAAGTTAGACCAAGAAATAAATGGATTTTCTAAAGCAAGTCAGATGTGTTACCGTTACGCCAAATTTCTCGGTACTAAATTATCTACGAACCAATCAATCAAGCCTAAAAGCTGTAATTTCGACATTTGACATTTCGAAGTACTAATGGCAAGTCAAAATGGAAACCCTCTCCCGACAGCTGATGGCATTTCTAACTCTATGTGTTTGCTCTTAATCCGCAATACTTGACATGACCTACCGGACATATCAACGCCCATACTATGACGGAAAAGACAGTATCTGTATTAATTATTCAAAACGTGACATTCTAGTGACGCACATGTATCACGTTTGTTTCAAACTACTGTTGTTACCCAAAAACACCGAAAGTGTATAGTGCATACCATTATGACTCTATATACCTGAGTAGTCCTTTTCAGTAACAGAAACTCGCCATTAAATGTTGACACAAGAGACGCATAATAAAATGAATCCTGAGTTATAAACCCATTCAAAAGCGAAACTCCTAATAAATTTTCATCAAAAAATATAACACGCGTTGAAGTTTTGACAAGCTGAATATTTAAAAATTAATCCCCCTCCACCAAGGTAACAGGTTCATATGCCGTACAATGAAGTTAATTTACAGCATGAGGATGGTGTTGTGCTACGTTAAGTAGTTACTACACACGTTTAAATATTGATCTTCAGCTGGCGAAGAAACTGAAGATATCTGGAGTCTGGACGCCTGCATCATTAAACTGCGGACTGTCGTCGTGTATGTTCTGGGTTTAATAAAGTAATTTAGTTTACGACTGAGGAGAGTCTTAAAAATATATTGGCGCTAAGAATGAGGAAGGAGTAAAGAAAGTTTGGATCTGGGTGTCCAAAAGATCGTGAATGTGCACTTCTGAGCGCGTTTTTTAAGGGCCATAAGGTTTACCTGGCCGTTCATAAAGGTATAAATAGCAGTAAAAGGCATAAAGGCATGAGCGGAAGATTTATGTCCGTCTGTTTGGCAGTCTGCAGGTCTTCTCATTAAAACTTCTGAAACGTTTTCCGCGATAAATTGGAACATATCCTTCCATTTTTGTAACACGTCCTGCTGCAGAGTTTTGAAGGGAATTCAAAAACCTACAGAAGAAACTCTGAATCAGAACACTAACTGGCCACTAATTCTGAACAGACTTAGTATTAGATCGGATATGTTTCTTTATAAAGCTTCCGCAAATTGCTGTAATACCAACTAATTTCAAAGAAGAAGAGAGTAAAATAATCACATTGTGTAGTGATATTTCAATTCCGCAACTTAACTCCATGCAGAAGATTCTTTCTCTCAGTCCACAAATTTCAAAATTACCATGAAACCCGAAATTTCTTTACCCTGCTGTTAAGAGCCCACCCAATTCCGGACCAGATGAATCCTAACTTCCCATTTCTACAACACTCACTTCAAAATTGTCCTCAATCATCTGCATAGATAACAAGGGAAGTCTCCTCATTCACGCTTCCCAATCAAAATTTTGTATGCAATCTTATCGCTCACGTGCGTGCTACATGCCTCACCAGTAACAAAGTATTACAAACCTCCATCTGAAAGGCTGAAGTGACAGAACTTTAACTGATTCTAGATTACAGGACGGACAGATATTTTTGTGTGATTCTTCCACGTATTTTGAGGTGAAGGTACGTCAGTTGTGTAATAAGAGGACAACAGAAATTTTCCCTGCGTTACAACTAAGTGACTAGACCTGTGACAGCGACTTCTTGTATACGTGTTGGAGTCAAAACATACATGCCACTTGGCGGGAAATTAATTTTTAATGATCAATGTTCCTACTCGTCGACAGGCTTTAGGATGCATTTTCTGATTTCAAATATGAATCAAGATTAGTCTGAAGTATCTGTAAAATAATTACTTCGTCAACGTGGGGGCAAACGATGTCAAAATCAGGTCTTTCAAGACACGAAGCGGACAAGTAACTGTGTGAATGTCAGCTTGGAAATATACTGTCATCTTCCTCAACAGTAACACGATATATGTTTGCCAGCTCGTACTGGACTTCTCTAGCACCCTATCGATCGGAAGTGATGTTTTAACTTTGATACGGCGTCAGAGAATGTTTAAAATGTAACGACTTGGCGCCTCATTGTCTCTATACCGGTCTCGGCAATAACGCAGAATCCGAAACACAAATGACACGTCATGATGATAAATGATGCAGTTCAGGTAAGGGATGTAGAAACTTCCCTTCTAACAACCCAAACACAAGCGATTAGTACATTATCATTATAGCTTATGTTATACGACGAGTGTGAGAAAGGCGAAACCTCGTTACTACCTGAAGGCTGAAATTCATCAAGATGTGTTTTAGTTACAGGATAAGCGGTGGCGTATGCCGGAAGGTCGCGGGTTCGATTCCCAATGAGGTCTGAAATTTTTCATTGACTGAATCCTTCAGGCCGCACTCTGGCACTGGGGTCGACTCAGCCTCTAACAGAAAAGAGAAACAGGAATACATCTGGGGAGATGAAAACGCAAGATGTGTAAGGTTAACAACCTGACACCTTCCTGTGCCGACTGTCGAGAAATCCTGGGAGTCTCAACCTGCCGGAACCTGTAGGGCCTGTCCAGGCTTGTACAGGGATAGCGTTACGTTATAGAGTTCTAAATAAGTTTGTGACGAAGATGTGTAATGTAACTCTCTGTTTTTCCCTCTTTCTCTCTCTCCTTCACATACACACACACACACACACACACACACACACACACAGAAGGAAGTTTTCCTCGAGTCCAATGTAACAGACCCAAAAGAGTATGCTGAACTTCCATTTCATCTGACGATGACAGCAGAAACAGCTTCCCAAACGCTTTTTTAATAAAAGACGAGATATGAAAAAATGCAGCGTGTTAGCTTCGGTTTAAAAATTTGGTTTATTAAAAAGCTAAACATGCGTACATGTCTATGTGACAACCACATTACACCCATACACACCCACTGTGTGAAAATTCATTTTCTTAATTTTCAAGTAGGTGGCACGGGTCGTATTCGACGCTGTAATACGTTGCTGAAATTATTCGATGCAATTTTGTATTCTATTTAGAATGAATAGAAGTCTCATCATTTGAATGGAGGGATACTCTATTAGTAAAATAAAACTACGTCCTACGTTGAGCCTAATTCCGGCTCCAAAATGTGAAATACTATTCTGCATGCACTCTTCCAGCAACGAGTTGTAAACCTTTATTCGTTATCTAACGTTTTCCTACGCTTCTCCGAAACTCAAACTTTTTTTTTCACACCTACACAACACGGTAGCAGTCCCGTTACAGGCCTGGAGTGGCCCAGAGGGTTCCAGGAAGTTAAGGTTCCCAGATTTCGTGACAACGGTACAGGATGGTGGTAAGGTTGTCAGCCTTACGTCTATTAGAGGCTGAGTCGACCCCAGGGCCATAGTGCGATCGGAAGGATTTTATGCCAATTAAAAATTCCAATGACACCAGCTGGAATCGAACCCGCGACCTTCCGATTTGTAGCACAGCACCTTAACCACTGTGCTACCGCGGTCCCCACATAACACGGCAGGCTGACAAGAATAGAACTACCTTTTTAAACCTTCCATCTTCTGATGTTTTAATCGAAAATTTTAGTTCGCAGCCATTAAATATGATAATGAACGTGAATTATAGTTTCACAGAATTTTGAAGAAACATTACCTCGTAATGACAGTTCCTCCCACAGACAATTCTACCCTCGCACCTGTAATTTCTATTTGCGTTCGTTTTTTTTTTTTTTCAGCTTTCAGTATCCTGGTTCGAGCATTAAGATTTCTAATTTAGTGCTAAGTCAGTCCGCACTCACGTATATTCTCTGAGAATAACTTACTCTAATATTACTACGATATGTAGACTGCGGCTTGCGTCTAATAAAAAGTTGATATATGCCTCGGAAATAGAATGACATCATAGCTAAAAAATGGTGGCTAAGGGGAAAATAGCTGTAACTAAAATCAAAGAAGAGATATTCGCTCTTATGGGCTGTTTAGTAACGTAAGTTGGTGGTTACTTACCGACGTTTTGGGACAGCCTCTAGGTCTAACCTTCTAGGGTAAGAAGTCTAGGAGAACATGGGGCTGACAGGCTGCCGCACAACGTCGGTGAGCAACTACCAACATACGCTGTGCCCCAAAAGAGAAGAGTTAAAACCTCATCAAAAACTCGGCAGAGGATTCAAATCTCACATAAAGAATTTGTACTCTTAATTAAAAAGTGTTATTCGAAAGTCTGTGACGAAATTTCTGCTAAAGCACAAGTGCACGGACTGGACAAGAACATGAGACTGCCAAGTATCTTCAGGGACAAGTTCATTACTAACTATTCTAACACTTAAATGTTAATAATAACTTCCATTTTACACACCGATAGTCTCGGTTTTGAATTCCCTGAACTAAGAACACTCGTAACTGCGCACAGTCCTAATTCTGTTACTTGCTGGCGGCACCGAAGCATGCAGCAGTCCATTTGCCCATTAAATTAAATTAGATTATGGCGACATAAAAGAGATGCTGCTGTCTTTGCTGACTTCCTTTCCTGTATCGCACGAAATTTCATTTTTGGGTGGTCGAGTCCACTGACCTAGTAATACAAAGGGCGAAATTTTATGCAGCTGGGATAGCGTTGTCGGTACAGTAAATAAGCTGCTGGCTGAACAATCTGGGGTTCGAATCCCGGCATACTAAAAGATTTTGCTCTTCCCCGATGCATTTAGTTTCGCTCTGTGGCCCACCCAGGTTCCTACTAAATGGCTACCGGGGTTCTTTTCCGGGGTTAAATTGCCTGGGGGGTGAGGTTGATCACTAAATTCTTTCTAGTGTCGAGGTTAAGAACGAGTGGCGCTGTACCTTTGTTCCTCCTATCTGTCTTTTGGCGCGGACAGGGTTACCCTTAGGGTGAAACATTGACATCAACTGAGACATTGGTTGGCACCGGTGATAAAAGATTTCTTTTTCTGCATTAGCATTTGGAGTCAGCCGTAATTCAGTAGTTTCCCATTATAATTCATAACCATTTAAAGCCAAGTGGTAGCTAAAGGCAACACGTAATGAAATCTTAATCAACTTTATATTTGGACACGAAGTGTAATTCTGTTTTTCGTACAATAAAGTAGAAAAAATTTCTTTCAACAATAATAAAAACATTTGTAATAGAAGCATACTGTTTTCTGTGATGTAGAAACTATTTTTTTACGAACTTATACATGTCAATCTTGAAAAAGGGTCACATTTTTTCTGTAAATTTATGATGTATCCGGCCCAAATACCGACTGACAGCTTATCGGTTATCCAGAGAAAGACGGCTACCAAAGAACACAACGCTTTTTACTGTACCTATTATTTTAAACCGTGAAATAAATTACACGCGTAAAATTAAAAGTCATGTCACGCAGGAAATGAGCACAATATAAAAACCACACACAAGTGAAGAATTGTTTCACAAACGTAAAAGAGTAGTAGACATTAATATGACCAGGTTGTACTGGAGCAATGGCGAAACCCAGCATCACTTCTTACAGGTAAGTAACCTTTGATGCAAATCTGGATCTGTACGTTTAAAGGAATATATTCTGGTAGTTGCCCAAACAGAATTTCAACGTTTCTGGCCCTCTGTATTTCGAAATTATCCGCAAGGTTCAGACTCATACAACTACGTTACTCGTATTTTAATCAAAATACTGAAGTTACAGTCTAGACCTATACATGTATCACATTCTAAAGTAATGTTATGTTACATTACATATACGCATCAATATAAATTACTATTAACAGAACGGCCTAGTCCGTATAACGAATCGCTACATGCTTGACGGTCAGGAGCGAGAGATTTTTTTCTTTTCCATATCCATCCGGCTCTGGGCCCACCAAGTCTCCTGCACGATGGGCACCCGTGTTCTTTCCCGGGGATAAAACAGCCGGGGCGTGGCGTTGACCATCCATCCACACCTAGGGCCAAGGTGGATGAGTACAGCAATATCACACCTCCCCTTCTGCATTTCCTAGGGGGTGACGTTTGTCTAAGATTAAAGAGGGCCGTATATATAGTAACCATTTTTTCTCAAGAATTTAATAATACATATATTATGAAGTAATTTCGTATTTCTGAATGCCGGCAAAGCCGCTATTTTTTTTAGAAATTTGGTAGCAAACTCCCCCTCCCGCCAATTTTTACGGTTTTATATTATTACAACGCCGAGCCCAGTGGCTGTGCGGTCTAAGGTGTAGGTCTGCGGCAGCTCGCGTGCTGAGATTATGGGTTCGAATTCCACCGGGATCAAGAATGTCTGTTGTGAGTGTTGTGTATTGTCAGGTAGATGCTGTCTCTGCGACGAGCTGATCACTCGTCCAGAGGAGTCCTACCGACTGTGGCGGGTTGTTGTGCGTGATCTAGAAACCTCCTGAATGAGGAGGCCCTGGCGCACTGGGATTTTTGCACAAAAAAAAAATATTACAACAGGTAACAACAAACATTAAAGCATGCTGTTAAAACCTCATCTCAGTTCCAAGTATCTGGAATCTTCCTGCAGGTTACTATTTTTAAAACTTGTGTCTAATTAAATTCCCAGAAGTATAACAATTAATCAACTTAGGTCAACAGAACATGTAACGGTGACGCGAATTCAGTCTCATTTATTTCGTGTGTGCAGATCAGACATACTCTAACAAATTGCATGTATGCAACAATTGCATGCTTCCAGACAGTTACAGAAACAAGTAGAGTTGACAAACCTTACGTATGGACTCATACGCCATTTGTTGCCATGTTCTCTTTTATTTCACAGTGGAACATGTTTTGCATTGACACAAACGAGATGTTACAGCAGACACCCTGCAATTAATGAAAGCACGAATCCTTGTGTTTTAGAGTGGCTGAAGTCAATTCCAAGACTGTATAAGTATCCAAAGGTACAATGAACAGTACTAGTATAACAAACGTCTTGGATGACAGAGTTGTATAGTGTTATGTGTTCGGGAGATCCCGGGTTAGAATCTTCGCCCGGAGATAGGTTTCGTGAATTTCTGTTACAAATTACGTCAAGGCAAGTTCCTCTAAACACCTCTGCATATCTAGTAGATAAAAAGACCTATCATTCAAGAAAATGATTACTTGTGTATTCTGATGCTGAAAAGTAATCCATGAGCCCTGAGGTTAGTATATGTACCATATAATTTAGTATTAAAAAACTCCGCCATTTTTTCAGAGTTATTTGTATTTTTCGTACAATTCCCACAATAAATAACAATTACGTACTCCCATAGCAGCAAACATTAGGTCTTGCAATGGAGATTCGACTGTGTGCTGAAAGGTAGGAGAATGCGTTTTTAAATATCTGCCCCTTGCAGTTCGTACATCCAAGGGTCACAGAGCAATTAAAATGGATAGCCCTCTTACCGTTTGTGAACAGCGGTGTTTATACCTACATGCCACCTCGTTTAAAGCTAAAAATCTCTAAATTTCAAGAACAAACTTTAAATTTATCCTTGGGCCTTTTAAATTTCATGAAAGTCCATAATCCTAATTAACTTCATAATTAATGTTTTTTTGTGCGAGGTATCAACTAACTCAATTCAAATCAGCTTCGCCTTTTACGGCGTTACTCAAATAATAAAAGCTTTCCAAAGTCTCGTAACAGAAGTGTGAATTACTGTGTCACTGCCTTCCTTCCATGTCAATTTCCAATCAAAATACTCACTCTTGGTTTATTTAGCAAAGCTTTAAGTACCCGAGGCCAAGAACATAATATTTGATAATACAGGCAAACTTGTAATGTAGGATACCTGATAATACAGGATAACTGATGACAAAGATTTGGAAAGTAAGTGTAAGAAAGCGGCGTGGGATAATTTCAAGTATTGTCTCGACATTTTACCACATACACTGGGAAAACCACGAAAACGGCATAGGACCGACATTCCCCTGACCGAGATTTGAACCTGGGACATCCAAACCCCGAATGTAAATGACTACAAAATTTCAAGTAGGCCTTCAGGTTCAATTAAAAGTCATTTCAGCGAACACTCTCAAGTAATCTTAAGAGATATCAGAGAGCACGCGGGCACCAATTTTGCAGGCCTGCGTCACTCATTCCAAATTCCTTTCTTTCTTAGTCTAACATCTTCTACCTACTCATTGTAGGTGCAGAGGGTCATTGTTGCACCTGATCGCACTCAATGGTATACACTCGGTAGGGTCCCTCTGGAGGAGGGATCGGCCCCGTCTTGGAACTCCAATTTTCAATACCACAAAAAAGGTTGATTTTCTTTATTATGTGGTAGAGAATCCATAATCTCCCTTCATTTGCTCAACTTAAATTCGTCAGGTTTCTAGCAATATTCGTACTGTCCCTGACAGAAAAAGACAGGATCGTTAAGAAGGAAGTCTCCTAAAGGACGCACGGGATATGAACATGAAATAATATACTACTTCGGCAAAGACTGAAATTATATCCCAGGCCTCATTAGTGAGATACGTGTTGGATACAGTGGCACTGGGAAAAAGTTTCCTCCCAGTATTTCGGCCTTTCCTTATTAGTATCATTCCACCAGTGCTCCATACTGATCCATTCATCTGCCACCGTATATACATGTTATCAATTGACAACGTCCATAAATATCCTGAAACGCTTCGCAAATTTCTCTTAGGTGACATTTTGGTTAGAAGTTGAATGCAATGACTAGGCAGCGACCGAAGGATAACATTAAGATGGATCTTCAATTGCAGGAAATAGTGTGGACTGGCGTCTTGTGGTAGGCTGTTGTGAACAGGGTAACGAGCCGTCGGATTCCAAAGAGAGGAGGAGTTTCTAGGGTAGATGATTATCGAATTTTCAAAAAGACGCCTGTGTCCTGTAGCTAAGTTACACATAAACTGTAACATGAAACAATGCTGTATTTTATATTTTAGTGCTTCTTTAGCCATTTGAATGATCAAGCTCATAGTAAGGCCTAAACACAAAAATTCAGTTCCCAATGCATACAGAACACACTTCGTCGCCATTACGGGGATCAATCGGTTAATGTCGTTTAGGTTATTTGTTTTTTCCTGGTGCAACAGTTCCCAGTTGGTCAGGACCTAATCATAGAGTTTTTTCGATCACACTCAGATACACCACATTCGGTAGGACTCCTCGGACGAGGGATCAGTCCGTCGCAGAGACGTCTACCTGACCACACACAACACTCACAAAAAATACATGTCCTTGTCGCCGGAGGAATTCGAACCCGCAATCCCAGGAAGCGAGCAGCTGCAGACCCGCGCCTTAGACTGCACGGCCACTGGAATCGGCTGTTTAGGTTAACGGCGCTGTTTACTATGAAAATCTTAGGAAGCAAACATATTCCCTGTACACTCAAACCGTAAAGATTTATAAATCTTAACACTCGGTGGCAAGTGTGCTTACCACTGGCCTTTAAACTGTTCAATTTGATCTGAAATTGCGTTTTCTAAATTTCGTAATATGTTGTACAATAGAGATTAGCAACTCAGAAAATGCTCACCACACATTAAAACCTTTCCTTCGTGAAGGTAGTCAAACGCTGTCTGTGTTGAAAAACAAGAGACCAGAGAATGAATGCAATACTAACCCACATTACCAGTTGTTTTTTCACAATAAACTGTTCGTACGTACTCAACAACAGACATATTCACTTCAGCGCTTTCAGACAGAGGGCAACACGGCATACAAATTGTGGTTCTTATTGTTTCTCGGCTCTACAACAGCCATGTAAAACGAATAAAATCTCTTTATTCTTGACGTTCAAATCAATACACAACATCCAACCAGTCAGCGATATGGAAAAGAGCTACTACAATTGCACTGTAAAACTAAAGCTAACGGTTCGTCATAAATGGGCTTACATTTATTCGTGGAATTTACTAGGCCTGCATCAGTGGCCACAAAATGGATTACATGCACCTCTATGAGTAATTTTGTGTGTTCACATTTTCCACGCTCTGCCAAACTGATGACGCTGAGAAAATTTAGATTATAACCAGAGGTATGCTGCCAAAATGTAAATATAGGGTAGCATTTTCAATTGCCATTTGCCTGGGTTAACGTGCCTAATTTGGGGAATGGTACATAGCTTCGTAATTCTTAGTTTTGTGTGTGTGTGTGTCTTTAATGTGGTCATTATCA